>Ga0208244_100151_pt1 | contig 88216 bp, 87 predicted proteins | sample SubbioCR12Aug_5A_FD_184828 | JGI IMG/M metagenome (GOLD analysis project Ga0208244, IMG submission 184828) | Serpentinite rock and fluid subsurface biosphere microbial communities from McLaughlin Reserve, California, USA - CR12Aug_5A (SPAdes) | ecosystem: Environmental > Terrestrial > Deep... | reverse complement strand
TTAGTCAGGTCCTTTACTGACATGGGTGTGTCCTCCTTTATTGTTTCTTGGTCGGAACAAAACAATGGAGAATACACCCTTTATTATTTTTAGTTCAATATTTTTACACAGAAGATTTTACGCTACCATAGCTTTAACAGACAGACTTTAAAGGTCTTTTGCTTTTCTGATATATTAAAGTATGGGTTTTATAAGAGCTATTCTTGTTTTTATTTCCCTGGTATATCCTATTGCTTCTGAGGCCGCATCTGTCTCCGAACATGTCCTTAAAAATGGGCTGAGGGTTGTCATTGTGGAGGATCATAAAGCCCCGATCGCTACATTTCAGGTATGGTACCGTGTGGGATCTATTGACGAGCCTCTGGGCAAATCCGGACTTAGCCACCTGCTCGAACACATGATGTTTAAAGGAACTGCCAAATACGGACCTTCTGAGTTGTCAAGGATTGTTCAAAGTAACGGTGGAATGAATAATGCTTATACAACAAAGGACTATACTGTCTATTTCGAGATATTTTCTTCCGACAGAATAACCCTGTCGCTGGATCTCGAATCAGACAGGATGCAGAATCTTACCCTGGATCCGGAAGAGGTTCGCTCAGAAAAAAAAGTCGTTATGGAGGAGCGAAGACTACGATATGAAGACGACCCTCAAAATTCATTGTTCGAAGAAGTGGTTGCGGTTGCATTTAAGGTGCATCCATATCAGAGACCTGTAATTGGCTGGATGTCGGACATAAAATATATCGAAAGGAATGATCTATATGATTATTACAAAACATTTTATTCTCCGGACAATGCGTTGATAGTAATTGTAGGAGATGTCAAACCGGATGAGATCATGCTTAAGGTAAAGGATTATTTTGAAGATATTCCCTCTGGCCCTAAAATAAAGCGAATACGTTCGACCGAACCTGAACAAAGGGGAGAAAAGAGAGTATTGCTAAGAAAAGAAGCTGAACTTCCCTATATAATTGTTGTCTATAATACCCCGGGGTTCCCTCATGAAGACAGTTATGCGCTTGATGTGCTTAACCTGATACTTTCGGGCGGGAAGAGTTCGAGGCTATACAGGTCCCTTGTTTACGAAAAACAGATAGCCCTCAATATATCGGCCAATTACAGCAGTTTTAACCGGGACCCTTATCTCTTTTTATTCTCCGCAACAGCAACTCCTGGGAACGATATTACTGAACTGGAAAAAACGCTATACGAAGAAATAGAACATATCAAAAAAGAGAAACCCTCTGAGTTTGAGATACAGAAGGCGAAGAACCAGATTGAATCGTCTTTTATAATGGGACAGGACTCCATTTTTCTGCAAGCCATGAAATACGGTGTTTTTGAGATGCTTGGGGACTGGAGACTGATGGACAAATACCTTGAAGGTATAAGGAAAGTAACGCCTGGGGATGTCGTGAATGTTGCCAATAAATATCTGCATGAAGACAACAGAACAGTCGGGATTTTGATACCAACAAAGCAAGTGAAGAGTGAAAAGTGAAGAGTGAAAAGTTCAGGGGATTCATTTTAATCAGCGTATTGCTTACCATTTTCTCCCTCTTGTGCGTGAATGCTTTTGCGCTTGATGTGAAAAGGACGGTCTTGCCCAATGGACTGACAGTTTTGCAATCCGAGAATCAAAATCTGCCTATTGTTATGGTAACGCTATTGGTAAAAGCGGGACAGCTTTATGAGCCTTCGGAAAAAGCGGGACTTGCCAACATTACCTCTAAGCTTCTTGCAGAGGGCACAAAGACGCGCACTTCCCAAGCAATCAGCGAGGAGATAGATTTCATGGGAGCTTCACTTGATTCATCTGCTGCATCCGATTTCATTACCATTACTTTATCAGTTCTGAAAAAGGATGTGGACAAGGGGTTTGAACTTTTTTCTGACATCCTTTTAAATCCCGGATTTCCAAAAACAGAAGTTGAAAGAATAAAAGAACTTATTAAAGGCATAATGAGACAGAGGGAAGAAGACCCTGCATTTGTTGCCGGGCGCACTTTCCGGAAAGAGGTGTTCGGAGAACATCCATATGGCATGGTTTTAGAAGGCGCTGCTGAGACGATAGACCTTATAAAAAGAGAGGATATCGTAAAATTTTATTCCGATTTCTTCTCTCCGGATAATTCCATATTATCAGTTTCAGGAGACCTTTCGCGCGAAGAATTGGAATTATTAATCAACAAATATATCGGCGGATGGAAAAAATCAGGCATGCCTGAAATAAAGCTTTCAAAAACTTATGAGAGTAAAACGCGGAAAGTCATAAAGATTGAGAGGGATTTAACACAGGCAAACATTGTTTTAGGCAACCTCGGCATCAGCAGGGATCACCCTGATTTCTATGCAGTATCTGTCATGAATTATATACTCGGTGGGGGTGGATTCTCTTCGAGACTCATGCAGTCTGTGAGAGGGGAAAAGGGGCTTGCCTATGATGTCCACAGTTTTTTTGCTGCTCAGAAGGACGCAGGATATTTCCAGATAGGCGTCCAGACGAAGAATGAATCTGCAAACGTAGCTATTAACGATATAATCACGCAAATCAACAGGATGCGAAACGAAGAGGTTTCGGATGAAGAACTCTCCGAGGCAAAGGCATATCTGACCGGCAGTTTCCCCAGGAGACTTGACACCAACAGAAAAATTGCCGATTTTCTTGCCTCAGTAGAATTTTACAAACTCGGTATGGATTATGTAGAAAAATATCCGGAATTCATCAATGAGGTAACAAAAGAAGATGTGCAGAGGGTGGCAATGAAATATCTTGATGCCGAAAAATTCGTACTTGTAGTTGTTGCCGACCAGAATAAAGCCATGATTAAATACTGAGGTTGCCGTATTGTACTATCCCGAATAACCGACTATGGATATGCCCGCCTTCTTTGAAACTTCAATTATTTTTTCTCTGTTGAGGATGAGGCATTTTTTTGCTTCAACTGCAAGGACCAAGGCGTGTGCGTCAATCATTGTTTCTATGGTTTCCAACCCGATAACCGGGACATCAAACCTCATATCCTGATTCGGTTTGCTGACTTTGACGACAACAGCATCTTTGCCCGCGAGCTTCCCACCCCTTCTGATGGCCTCGTCTGTGCCTTCAATTGCCTCAACTGCCATGACAGCACGATTTTTGATGACCACGGTCTGCCCTATATCGAGCCCGCCGATTTGTTTTGCTATCCTCCAGCCAAATTTGATGTCTTCCCACTCCTCCGGGGAAGGTCCCATTTTTGTCAAGATTCCTTCAGGGGCGAGCAGTCCCGAACTGAACATGGTTATATCAAGAAGCCTGATGCCTTCCTTCTCAAGTTCCTCAGCAACAGCCAAAAGGATAGAGTCATCGCGCCGGTCCCTCAGGGAAAACAATAGTTTAACAGCGCGCAGATCGGGCGTGATTCTGCTTGTATAGAGAAGAGTCTTCGAGACCTTGCCTGCCATAACAGCTTCTCTCACACCAGATTTTTTCAGTGAGTCGATAACCTTGCCAAGTTTGCCAACGTTTACGGATTTTAGCTCGTCAACATACGAAGAGAGTGAACTGTCTGCAAGTGGCTCAAGGGCTATCCCGATCACCTTATATCCGAGAGCCCTGGCTTCACTGGCAATTGCCGATGGCAGTTCACCTGTTCCCGCTATTATTCCAAGTTTTTTCATCTTAAGAATTTTCTAAGACATTCTTATCGAATCATTTCCACTTGCCCTGTTATCCGGGCTTGCCCAAGATATTTACTGTTATCAGAAGAATTGCCGAAAAACGGGAATGTTAACAGAAGCTTGCTGATTGAAGACAGCTACCTGCAGATTCCTCTTTTATTTTTCTGGATAAACTCAATCAGGTGCTTTATCTCATCAGTATACGGCAGGTCTTCCTGTATTTTCTTTATGGCATCCTTCAATGTGCGCTTTTCCCTGAAGAGTATCTTATATGCCTTTTTGAGATCATTTATTGTTGAGTCACTGAACCCATGGCGTTTCAACCCTATGGTGTTTAAACCAAAGAGCTTCGCACGCGCACCGGATGCAATTGTATACGGTGGTATATCCTGCCCCACTCCGCTAAAGCCCCCAACCATTGCATAAGCTCCGATCCTTGTGAACTGGTGCACTGCAACAAGCCCACCGATAACGGCATGGTCCTCGACAATAATATGACCTGCCAGGGTTGTTACATTAGCCATGTTGACTGAGTTCCCGATTTTGCAGTCGTGCGCGATGTGGACATATGCCATGAGGTAATTGTTGTCGCCAATTTCCGTTATCCCGTCTCCGCCTACAGAGGCCCTGTGAATAGTTGTATATTCCCTGATAGTATTGTTATTCCCTATCCTGAGGCCGGTTTTTTCTCCCTTGTATTTCAGATCCTGAGGCGGCAGGCCGATGCTGGCAAAAGGATATATTACGCAGTTTTCGCCGATTTCCGTATCCCCCTCCAGGATAACATGCGAGATTAGTTTCGAGCCTTTTTTTAAACGAACCCCCTCTCTGACTATACAGTAGGGACCCACAGATGTGTTTTCCTCTATATCGGCGTGAGGGGATATTATTGCAGTAGGGTGTATTTCCTGTTCCATAATATTAAAATTCCCTTTCTGTTACCATGGCAGTAAATTCTGCTTCTGCAGCAATTTTGTCTTCAACAAAGGCATTTCCGGAGAATTTCCATACGTTGCCTCTATGATGCAGAACATTCACATCCAATCTTAATTGATCACCAGGCACAACCGGTTTTCTGAACTTCGCCTTTTCGATGCTCATGAAATAAACAGATTTCCCCTCGATGTTTCCGGACCGGAAGGCCAGCACGCCGGCTACCTGTGCGAGTGCTTCCACAATCAGAACACCTGGCATAATAGGATGATCAGGGAAATGACCCTGGAAAAATTCTTCGTTGACGGTTACATTTTTTATCCCCACGGCTTTTGCCCCTGGTTCTAAGTGGGTAATTCTGTCAACCATGAGAAACGGATATCTGTGAGGCAACAATTTCTGGATCTCTTTAATATCCATCATAATACATGACCCCTTTCAAGTTCCATCAGCTTTTCTTCAAGCTGCCTCAACTTTTTCTGGATTTCCGGCAACTTCGCAAAAACCGCTTGCGCCTTTAGCCAATCCCGATGGGGTATAGCGGGCGACCCGGAATAAGCCCCCTTGGGGACATTTCCCATAACGCCGGACTGGGCGCCTATCATTGCTCCTGAGTCGATTCTTGTATGGTCTGCAACTCCCACCTGACCACCTAAAATAACATAATCTCCTATCTCGGTACTGCCTCCTATGCCGACCTGAGCAACAACTATTGTATTGTCACCGATTTTGACATTGTGAGCTATTTGTGCCAGGTTGTCAATCTTTGTTCCTTTGCCTATTATGGTATTGCCTGTAGTTGCCCTGTCGATGGATGCGTTTGAGCCTATTTCCACGGTATCACCTATGACAACCCCGCCAACCTGTGGTATCTTGAAATGTCTGCCCTCATGAAACACATATCCAAAACCGTCAGAGCCGATAACGGCGCCGGAGTGAATGATGACCCCATTGCCGATTTTTATGCCCTCTCTGATGGTAACATGAGGATATATGATGCATTTTTCGCCTATTACAGAGTTCTCGCCTATAAATACAAAAGGAGAGATAATCGTGCCGGAGCCTATTGAAACTCCATCGGAAATAAAACATAATGGACTGATAGAAACCCCGTCGGCGATCTCTGCCTTGTCTGAAACGAATGCATCCTTGCTGATGCCGGAGGGTTGCCGGGTACTAACGTAAAAATGTTCGAGGAGTTTAGCGAAAGCGAGATAGGGATCAGGCACTTTAAGTTGCGACAAAGCTAAATCAGCAATCGGTTCCTTTACAATAATACAAGAAGCCCCGCATCCCGGAGCATCTTTTGCATATTTTTTTGCGGATATAAATGTTATATCACCTTTTCCTGCCTCGTTGATGCCGGATACCCCGGTGATTTCAATACTCTCGTCACCAATTATTTCACCATTTAGAAGGGATGCGATATCTTTAAGCTTCACTAGTTCTTCGATTTGGCCCTTAAATCGTCATACTTCTTCAAGAGCGAGTCGGTAATGTCGATCCCCTTGCTGGAAAAAAGGATCATGCCTTTTTCGATGATCAGGGTATAGCCTTCTTCTTCACCTATAGTCTCGATCATCTCCCGTATATCTTTTAAGATAGATTCTGTCAGGTCGGCTTCCTTCTTTTTTATCTCAGCCTGTGAATCCTGCACGAGACGCTGGTATTCCCTGATCTGTTTTTCGAGGTCGTCTTCCTTATTCTTCCTTGCGTCTGCAGAAAGGACTGATGCCTGTTTTTCGATGTCTGCTTTCAGTTTTTCTATCGACCTCCCCTTCTCGTCGATAGAAATCTGCTTCGATTTTATTAGACCCTCGAGGTCGGTTTTTGCCTTTTTCCCGGCCTCTGATTCATTAAGGATCTTCTGCACGTCGATAGCTCCAAACTTGCCGGTATCAGCAGCAAGAAGAGTTGCCGGAATAGCCAGAAGCAGAATTAGAACCAGACATACAAAAGACTTGCGATCGAATAGCTTGTGTCTCATGTTTCCTCCTGACGTTATAGTTAATAATCTAAAAGAATGAACCGAAGGCGAACTCAAATCTGCTTTGATTTTCCCCCGGCTTTCTGTCAAGGTTATATCCCCATTCGATCCTGACGGGGCCTATTGGGGAGATCCATCGTATCCCTACTCCTGTAGTATATCGTAAATCGCCAAAGTTTTCGAAATCCTCATATGCATTGCCCGCATCAAAAAAAACAACTCCCTTTAGCCGCAGATCGGTTATGAGCGGAAAAATGTATTCTGCGTTGAAGATCAATTGCTCTGTCCCGCCTATAGGGTCGTCAGTCTCTTCATCTCTTGGTCCTGCTTCACCATATCCTAAACCTCGCACAGTATAGATTCCGCCGACATAGAACCTTTCATAGAGAGGGAGTTCCTTGCTACCGATTCCCGCAGCATAACCGAACCGGCCCCTGAACATTGCAGCAGTGCTTCCTATGGGGAAGTACCATGCGGAGTCGACTCCTCCCTTAAAGAAATTGTTTGTTCCGCCCAGGCCCGCATAGGTTAAATAAAGAGAGTTTCTGGATCCCCTTGAGGGATCGAGGTAATTATCTCTCGAATCCCTTGTGACAGAAGGCGTGACGCTGCTGGTAGTTCGCTTGCCCTCCTGATCTTTTATCAGGCTGGAAGCGTCTTCAGAGATGTCGTATATCTCTGCATCTTCGAAATTGTAAGCGATATCGGCCCAGAGATATTCGGAAAATCTTTTGCCCAGAGATACTCCGAAACCGGTCGCTTTTTTGCTGTATTCTATATATTCTTTTGTCATTTTATATATATTCGTTGAAAAAGAGAGAGGCTTATCCAGAAACCACGGATCCCTGAATGTCAAATCATAATACGTGGTTCTTCCGCCAAATTCTCCTCTTAGCTTAACGTACTGGCCTCTGCCGAAAAGGTTCCCCTGTGTAAGCTCCGCCATTGCAATGAATTTCTCTATCGAACTGTATCCTCCGCCGATGCTGAAGAAGCCCGTGGGCCGCTCATTTACCCTGATATCAATATCAACCAGATTTTCGTCGGTACGGGGTTTCGGTACCATCTCAACCGTCTCAAAATAATTGAGATTATTGATTCTTTCATAGCTTCTCTTTATCAGTGCGCTATTAAAGACGTCGCCTTCGTCCAGACGAACCTCCCTCCTGATGACCTTATCCCTGGTTTTTGTATTGCCTGCGATCTCAATCCTGCCGATGTTATATTTGCGGCCTTCGTCGATTTTCAGGACTACCTGCACGGTCCTTGTATTTTCATCCGGAATCAGGTCGGGAGTAACTGTAATCAGCGCATATCCATTCTCCGAATACAGGTCGGAGATAGATAAGATGTCCTTCCTCAGGTTTGTTTTACTGAAGGGTTTTCCTGTAGTCATCTTAATCCTTTGCCGGATTGCGTCTTGCTCAAATACCTTATTGCCGGATAATTCGATTGATGATACCCCGTATTGTTCCCCCTCTGAAATCAGGATTGTAATCTCCATTTGCTTATCTTTCTCAGAGAGCTTAACCTGAGGTTCACCGACAGCGATTTTAATATATCCGTTATCAAAATAGAGTTCCTTTATTTTTTCAATATCAGATTCCATGCGTTCTTTCTTGTAATAGCCCGATGAAGTGATGAAAGAGAAAAGCCACCACTCCTTGGTTTCGATTGCGCCTTTTATCTTCCCTGAAGAAATAGCCTTGTTCCCTTCAAAGCGGATTCTCTTTACCTTAATCTTCGGTCCTTCTGTTATCTGGTAGGTCAGACCCACGTCATCCGGACCTATTGCTCTGATCACCGGAACAATGTGCGAGAGCCAATATCCTTCTTCTTCATAAAATGCCCTCAGTTTATTGGCATTGTCCTGGATAAGTACGGAGTCGGCGATTGAACCGGTTGTGATAGTCAGCTTTTCTCTTAGCTTTGCATCATCGAATTCTTTGTTTCCCTGAAGCTCGATCCTGACGATAGTGGGTTTTTCAGTAACAACATATATTAATTTTATGCCGCCCTCGAAAGGTTCGATTTCAGCCCTCACATCATCAAAATAACCCATCCGAAAGATACTCTTAATGTCCTCATTTGTTTTCTCCTGTGATATCGGTTGGCCAGGCTTCTGTGTAATCCTTGATTTTATAGCGGTCTCGTCTATCCTCTTTAGCCCCTTTATTGCCACAGAGTTGATAAGAGGCAACTCCTCGGCATAAGTGAACAGCGGTATCAGAATCAGGATGAGAAATAATGAAAATATTCTTAATTTAGACATTGTTAACTCCACAAATTTGGACTCAAAAAGTATAGCACTTACAGAGGGGGGAATGTAAATAAAAATAACTTAAAAATCAAATAATGACACACAACATGCGGCTGGAAGATTTATAATTAACTGAAAGTCGGTTATTTGCAGAATGCCGGTTACTTTGAATGAAACTGGAAATGGATAAAAATTTAAAAAGAAGAATAGAAGAACTTCTTAGAATGAGAGATTTCGATGCCCTTGTGGAAATCTGTGAAAAAGACAGGCACTACTGGCAGCAGGTTCGTTTCCGCCTTTATGACCTTGATGAACAACTTCGTTGGGCGGCTATTGAAACTGTTGCCCGTATGATGAAGCGCTGGTGGAAAATGGGGCAGGAGGAGAAGGTAAGGATATATATAAGAACCCTTTTCTGGTCAATAAACGATGAATCCGGTGGGATCGGCTGGAGCGCTCCGCAGACGATTGCCGAGATTATCATTAACATACCCGAGCTTATTGATCCATATGGAAGCATGATAATAGCCCATTCCATTGAAGAACCGCCTCTGATGAAAAGCGGCCTTTGGGGCATCGGAAGACTTGGGAAAAAACTGGCTGATTCCATGGATTATTTTAAAGATAAAGTCCTTGCGTCTTTTAAGTCTGACGACGTTGAAATCCTGGGGCTGGCTTCCTGGGCAATGGGGGAGGTTTGTTTTAAGCCGGCATTGCCGCTGCTTCAGGGGCTGCAGAACCGAAAAGAAGAAGTTTCTATTTATATAGAAGGGGATTTTTCTGAAAAACCTTTAGGAAAATGGGCTGAAGAAGCTGTCTGCAAAATAAAAAATTGCCATAAGAACAAGGTAGATAATTGTTAGCGCTTTCTGTTTGATATAACCAATTGCTTAAATATAAGGCAGACCCATCAATCATGCTGACTAATCCAGGCTGAATCCATCTGAATTTTATGCGAATAATCATATAAAAATCACTGCTTGACAAAAAAAGAGAGAGTTGATTATCATTAAATACTTTTCTTTGGCTTCAATAAAGTAAAAGCATAATTCGCTCAAAAAAAATTTAGTAAATATCGTTATGGGGAAGGGGGTGGAGAATAACTTAAAAAGTTTACTTTTTTTGCCTGCATCTTACTAAAAACTCGTCAGAAGGAGGTATGACATGGGAATCCCAGGAAAAGAAAAAATGTGGGATAAAGAAGAAAAAGAGCACAGGAAATATGCTGATGTGAGGATTTTTACTGATGAGCAGTTGAAAAACTACACGGAAGAAGAACTGAAAACCTTCAAGCCAAAGCATGCAAGCCCATTATTGGATGAATTGGAAACAGGTCCATGGCCCAGCTTTGTGAGCGATATGAAGAGAGAAGCTTTGCACCGCCATAAATTGGGACAGGACAATCTCCTGATTCCGATGGAGGCGGTTGATGATTTAATAGGCGTTGTCGAACTCTCATTTAAAGAGGGCGAGACTCACTGGAAGCATGGCGGAATTGTCGGAGTTCTCGGTTACGGAGGAGGAGTTATTGGCCGTTACTGCGATCAGCAGGCGATGTTTCCTTCTGTTGCCCATTTCCATACCGTCAGGGTCAACCAGCCCGGCGGGAAATTCTACAATAGTGACTACTTGCGTGCCTTTTGTGATATCTGTGAATACCGTGGCAGCGGTATAACCAATATGCATGGTTCAACCGGTGACATGGTAATGCTTGGCACTAATACAGAGCAGTTAGAACCGATATTTTTTGACCTGACACATGATCTGGGAAATGATATCGGCGGCTCCGGATCAAACCTCCGCACCCCTTCTGACTGTATGGGACCGGCGCGGTGTGAGTTTACCTGCTATGATACTCTTGGAATGTGCTATGAAATGACGATGGCTTTTCAGGATGAACTGCACAGGCCGGCCTTCCCTTATAAATTCAAATTTAAATTCGACGGTTGTCCGAACGGCTGCGTTGCATCAATTGCCCGCTCAGACATGGCCTTCATCGGAACCTGGAAAGACGATATCCGGATTAATCAGGAAGCTGTTCAGGCCTATGTTGCCGGGAAGATCCCGCGCGACGGCGGAGGAATGGCAGGGGCCAATTGGGGACCATTCAACATCCAGGAGGAAATCGTCGACACCTGTCCTACCGGCTGCATGCAGTGGGACGGCAAGAAGCTTTCTATCAATAACCCTGAATGCAACCGTTGCATGCATTGCATTAACGCGATGCCGGAGGCATTAAGAATCGGCAAAGATACAGGCGTCAGCATACTCCTCGGAGCAAAGGCTCCTATTCTCGAGGGCGCTCAGATGTCAGTTTTGACCGTTCCTTTCATGTACGCTAAACACCCGTTTGATAGCCAGCAGGCGTTCGCCAGAAAGGTCCAGGACTGGTGGATTGAAGAAGGAAAGAACCGTGAGCGTCTCGGCGAACTGATTCAGCGCATGGGCCTGAAAACGCTTATCGAAGTTCTCGGAATTCCGGCAATGCCGCAGATGGTGAAAGAGCCCCGTTCCAACCCCTACGTCTTCTTCAAGGAGACTGAGGTTCCGGGCGGATGGGCAAGGGATATTGACGATTACAGAAGCAGACACCCGAAATGAAGAATGCAGAAATTATAATAAAGGAGGTATAAAATGTCGAAGGAAAGACTTGGCTATTTTAATCCACAAAAGCCGCAGGAGGGCAGGATTACTGATATTGGTCCATCGCACTTCAAGCAGTTCATGCCGCCTGTTCTGAGGAAGAATTATGGCAATTGGGCATCACACAGAGTATTGGAACCCGGATTGCTTATGCATGTCTCCGAGACAGGAGACAAAGCCTATACTGTGAGATGCGGCGGTGCTCGTCTCATGTCTGTTGAGCATATCAGGGAAATCTGTGATATCGCAGACAAGTATTGCAATGGATATGTGAGATGGACGACGAGGAATAACATCGAGTTCATAACTGACAAGGAAGAAACGGCAAAAGCGCTAAAAAAAGACCTGGACAGCAGGAAACATATCGGTGGTTCTTTTAAATTCCCGACCGGCGGTACCGGGAATTCAATTACCAATATCGTACATACCCAGGGATGGCTCCATTGCCATACTCCGGCTACAGATGCCTCCGGTCTGGTGAAGGCTGTTGCCGACGATCTGTTTGATGATTTCAAGACAATGAGGATGCCTGCAAAATTGAGGGTTTCGATGGCATGCTGTCTTAATATGTGCGGCGCTGTGCACTGTTCAGATATCGCGCTCCTCGGATATCACCGCAAGCCCCCTGCAATTGATGACGATGCTGTGGGAAAAGGATGTGAGATTCCTCTTGTTGTCGCAGCCTGCCCGTTGTATGCTATTAAGCCCGCAACAACAGCAGAAGGCAAAAAGACTGTAACTATTAATAATGAAAAATGTATGTACTGCGGTAACTGTTATACAATGTGCCTGGGACTGCCGCTGGCTGACAAAGAAGGCGACGGTGTTGCCATCCTTGCCGGCGGCAAGATTTCGAACAGAATCAGCGCGCCAAAATTTTCGAAGGTGGTCGTGCCATGGTTGCCGAATGAGATGCCCCGCTGGCCCTCCGTGGTGAAAACGGTGCATCAGATCGTAGAAGCCTACGCAAAGGATGCGAAAAAATATGAGAGGCTTGGCGACTGGGCTGAGCGTATTGGCTGGGAAAGGTTCTTCGAAAAGTGCGGCCTGGAATTCTCATGGCACCTGCTTGACGATTACCGCCTTGCCTACGATACATTCAGAACATCGACTCAGTTTAAATATACTGAGCACGCATGGGCTGTATCAAAAGCTGCGGGTGGAATCTAATTTAATTAAGGAGTAAAACTTATGGGAAGAGAAGAAGATATCAGACAGGCTATTCTTGATTACGGTTCAAAAGGAGCAAAGACGAAGTTTTATTTCAAGGACATGCTTGTGGGTGTAAAAAAGACTATCCCTGATACCGGCGCATCGGAAGTCAAAGGTGTGGCCTCAAAGATGATAGCCGAAGGTATTTTAGAGTATTTCTCAACAGGCAGTTCAACAATGTATGGAGTTAAAGGCAGGGGCATATCTGTTGAGAAATCCGGAGATTCAGGCGGAGAATAAGAAGTAAAAGAAATTTGTCATCAGGTTAAGTCCTGCGGGTGGACTTAAATCCACCCGCAGGATATTAAAAAATTCTGTTCCCGCTTTTTTAGGTAAAATCAATTTATCAATTCTGCCCACAGGCTTTATATTCGGGCCTGGGAGATACCTACCTTTACGCGTTCACAGGCAGATGTTATTATAAGGAATTGTATGAAAAATCCAAAAGATATCGAAGAGTTTATTCGGGAACAAAAGATACGGCTGATTGAAAAACCGGATTGTGCAACATCTCTGTATAATCTCGGCGTGGTCCATATGAATCAGGGCAAGTTCGACCAGGCAATAGACGCCTTTGAAGAATCTATAGACCATGGCGTCAGGATGTTCGAAGCCTTTGTAAATCTCGGCTATATTTATTTCAAAGAGGGTGATCTGGAAAAGGTTGCAAAGGCGAACCAGCGTGCTGTTGATATAGAACCCCGTTATGCCCGCGGATATGCAAACCTTGGGTTCGCCTACCTCCAGATGGGTAAGACGGATGAGGCGATACAGGCTTTGGAAAAAGCTCTGGAGTTGAACCCCGATATTGTTCAGGCAATGTGCAATCTTGCTAACGCATACCTCCAGAAAGGTGATCTTGAGAAAAGCCTGGATGTGAACAGGAAGATGATAGAACTGGCGCCCAACTTTGCGCTTGGCTACAATAACCTTGCGAATGTTTATTATGCAAAGGGGAAAATCAGCCTGGCGATTGAAAATTGCGACAAGGCTTTGGAACTGGGGTTTCATGTGCATCCTGAATTTCTGAATCTGCTTGAACCGTACAGGAAGAAAGCACGGAAGCCGGCAGAGAGAAAACTGAGATCCGGAAAACCGACTGAAGCAGGCAAGACTAAGAAAATAACAGGAACAAGAAAGGCCAAGAAGTAGACAGAATGATAGAAGAGCTTTTTGCACAATACAGCGCCTACGTCCGAAAAGCCGACATAGTCTTCAAAACCGTAAAGGAAAAATATCCGGACAGCGTGCGATGCAGAATACGCTGCTGCGATTGCTGCCACGCAGTATTCGGAGTTCTGCCGATTGAAGCTGCATTCATAAATTATCATTTCAACCGACTCGAGAGAAAGACGAGGCGTGATATCCTTAGAAGATCTGAAAAAGCCGTGGCAGATATGCTGAAAGCCAAAGATACCCTTAAGGTTTTTAAGGAAGATGAGAAAATGAAGGTATACGGACTCGGCAAACAGAGAGTAAGATGCCCTTTTCTTTCGGAAAAGGAGGAATGTGCATTATATGAAAATCGGCCGATAATCTGCCGTGTCTATGGTGTGCCTTACAGCATGTTTAACGGTAAAAAGCACCTTTCTTATGTCTGCGGCATGTCCGGTTTTGAAGCAAAGGCAACTTATCCCACCGTAAAACTCGACAAAATATATCAGGAGTTGATCAGGCTATCGACCGAACTCTTCAGGGAGCAGGGATATCTTAATCCCGCTGCCAAGGCAAACCTCATGTTGCCGCTTTCGAGAGTCTTAAGAATGTCTTTTGACGATATTGTCAAGGGCAATTTTGAAGCGTAAGATATAGCCTTTCTACATGGTCTTTGAGATGTTCCTGAATTACCAGATAATCGCTTGTCTGTTCAAACTGCTCCGCAACTGGAACGGCCGTTTTTATGAGTTCATCTTTTGTAAATGATTTCAGGAGCATCAAAAAAGAACCCACTGAAAAACAGCAATTCATTAGATCGTTTTTTCTTCCAAGTCCATCTAAAAAACCGGTTACGGTAGCATCAACACAGGAATCATCTGCCCAGACTACATCGCCGACTCCATCAAGTCTGTCTATACGCATCTGGATCGACAAATGCAAAAGGAAATAGAAAAGGGCAACAGCGGGATTTGCCATCTCGTCCTTATCACGTCCCATGAATGGTTCATAACCGCGCACAGTTGTGAGCCGGACATCGATGTGGTCATTATCAGCAACTTTGACAATAAAATCTCCGGCAGCATGATGCCATGGATAGATGAGCATAAAATCCCTTAGATCATAATAGCTCGTAAGTATCCGGGAAGCCTGACGATATATTTCAAAGCCCTGCTGAGTTGAAAGAAAGTATTCTCCCTTCCCGTATTCCCATAATTTTATTTTCCGGACGCCGTTTTCATCAATTGATATGTGAAACTCGTGATAGTCTTCAAACCATTCCTCAAGAAGAAAAAACATTGGAAGTACTTCATCTGTATAGTAGGGTTTTGGGATATAGGGGAGATTGAATTTATTGTGGAGAGCCTGAAGAACAAAAAATTCTCTCTGCAATGCGTTTCTGCCGGCTTCTGTGACGGCAACATTGAGAGCAAATTTCACTCTTCTATGTGTTGTCAAAACTTCGACGCTTGCGGGGTGGTAGAGAGCCCCGTGTTTCTCTGCCCGAATAATCAGTTCATCGATATCGCTTATAGCAATATCAATCCCAGGCTGTTCATTGATTGACCTGATCAATTGAGAAAAATTTTTTCCCTCCAGGAAAGTACGGATAGCTTGAAAATAGACTCTGTACGGCGTTTTCAACGGGTCGCCTTCAAGCGGATAATGGAGTTTATCATCATCTACAGGAACATCTCCGTAAGGTGACGACACGAGATTCCGTATTAAGGGGGTCGTCATCCGACGATTTTCCGGATGGCCTCTTGCGCTAACTGGCTGACTGTTACTTCCTGTAAATCCCCTTCTCTCCAGATCGTCAGGCTATTCTCATCGGATTCAAGATTTTTCAGCTTTCCGATAATGTCGTTGAATCCTATGCTTCCCAACGCCCATGCCGCATATCCCCTGAGCACATGATCAGGACTCTCGAGGAACGTAGTGAGACCTGAAAAAGCAAGCCTGGCAAGATGGGGGTCTGCCGTTGCTATCTTGCCGATAGCCCATGTAACTTCCCTTCGAAGATTTTCCTGGGCCACAAACGATAGAAGAGGGCGTGTGAACTCTCCAAACAGGCTAGGATTTGTGCTGATGAGTGTCCCGATTGCTTCAATTGATCCCCATGCTGATGCACCGGGCGCTGCGGCGTTCTGGAGCAAGTTGGTAATCAATTTGCTGATGAGATCAGGACGCCTTTCGGATACCCGTCTGCTTACCTCAGCAAGAAGGTCAATAATCCTCCATCGCTGGTATTCGTCAGGCGTGTAGAGCATGCGCTGCAGTTCATTGATCACCCGGGAATCCTCTTCAGCAAGAGAGAGGAGGTCGGCAATATTATTATCTGAAACAAACTGCCTGACCTTTTCCTTTGAGAATTTTTCCGAACGCAATTTGGTTTTCGTAATCGGAGTTGTATATTTCAGCTTGTCCTTAACTTTATCGCCGGTTGCCTCCTGGAATTGGCCGAAAAGCTTTACGAAAATAAGAACGCCACGCACATAGCGGTCATTATATGCTTTTTCAGGCACGACCGTATGTGTATAGATGTCATAGTTGCCTACGATTGCATCCGTATAATCTTCTCCATGAGACAGGGAAAATGCAAGATAATCGTCTTCGTTACAGGCAAACAGAAGCGCTTCAATAAAGGCAGCTCCCATGTTGTGGCCTGTTACGTCATATGCAAATACGGCTCCGCAATGCCCGCATGCGCCGATAGGAAATTCAACTACTTTTCTCTGCGGTAATTCCCTCGGTTGTTCAATGGCGTAATAACAAAAAGGGCAGCGGGGTTCTTCAGGTGCAACTGTCATATTCTCTCCTTTGGCGCGTCATGATTTATTATAATACAAAGAATAGTATCTGTTTAATATAATCATCCGGTCTGTTGTCGGCCTCTGTCTTTCTTGACTTTTTATCGGCAACGCCTTTATGTTAAACCATTGGACCGTGGGGTCTGCAAAATTCATTCTGTTAAGGAGAATAGGTATGCCTATCTATGAGTTCCGCTGTCTTAAATGCGGTAAAATATTTGAGCTTCTCAAGCTAAAGAAAGAAGATGAATCAATCAAAATGAAGTGTCCAAAATGCAACTCTCCCGATGTGGAACGGGTTTTAAGTTCAATAAGTGTTATTTCTTCCGGCAGCGGAAAAAAGGCTAAACAGACTGTTAAAAGCTGCAGCAGCGGGTCTTGTGCCTCATTCGAGATACCGGGCCCTAAAAGATGATCATTTGCCCAAGGCTTACCATCGCAGGCCTTGGCGGTGATACAGGTAAAACTGTTGTCAGTGTAGGCCTCTGCAGGGCCTGGCATAAACAGGGGCATAATGTCATACCCTTCAAGAAGGGGCCGGATTACATCGACATGGAATGGCTGCGCAGGGGGGCAGGCCACCCGTGTTTTAATCTCGACCTTTTTCTCATGAACAGAAATCAGGTACTCTCTTCCTTCGCTCTGAACTCAAAACGTGGTGAAATTGCGATCATAGAAGGCAACCGGGGGCTTTACGACGGGATGGACAGCGAAGGAAGCGTTAGCACTGCCGAGATAGCAAAGCTGCTGCAGTCGCCCGTGGTCATCGTTGTAGACTGTACCAAGGTTACCCGTACCGCAGCAGCTATGATTCTTGGGTGTCAGATGCTTGATCCGCAGGTATCTATCAAAGGGGTTATTCTGAATAGGGTTGCCGGTGCGCGGCATGAATCGGTTATTCGTGAAAGTATCGAAAAATATTGCGGTTTGCCTGTTATAGGGGCGATTCCAAGACTGAAAAACGTTGCCTTCCCCGGAAGACACCTCGGCCTGCTGCCTCCCCAGGAACATCCTATGGCAGAAGAGGCAATCGAAACGGCTGCCGGGATTATTACCGGTTATTGTAATACAGAACAGTTAAGACAGATTGCGCTCCTTTCCCCTTCTCTGGAACATGTCTCTGAAGATTATCCTGAAAGTAATGAAAAACTGGTTAATATCGGCGTAATACGTGATTCGGCCTTTCAATTCTATTATCCGGAAAATATCGACGCGCTGAAGAGGGCGGGTGCTGAATTGATAGAGTTCAGCGCCTTGACCGACGACCTTCCGGACTCACTGGATGCGCTTTATATCGGCGGGGGCTTCCCGGAAACTCATGCCCATGAACTTTCCGCCAATCAGGGCTTAATGCATTCGATAAGGGATGCGGCAGAACAAGGCATGCCGATATATGCCGAATGCGGTGGATTAATGTACCTATGCGAAGAGTTGATCTGGGAGGGGAATGCGCATCCTATGGTTGGAGTTTTCCCTGCAGTGATCGGAGTGAGCAAGAAGCCGCGGGGACATGGTTACACGATCATAGAGGTTGAAGCATTAAACCCCTATCTTGATATGGGGGATATTCTTCACGGGCATGAATTCCACTATTCATATATGCTGGAACTGACAACGAGTAAAGATGTTTTTTTTGCCTTCAGGATGCATAAGGGAGAAGGAATTAAAGATGGCAGGGACGGGCTCTGCTATAAGAACGTCCTTGCAACTTATACCCATCTGCATGCGCTCGGCAACGGACAATGGGCGAGCGGGATTGTCAGGGCAGCCTCGAACTATAAAAAAAAAATATTAATAAATTAAATTTTTTTATTTGACCATATCTATCTCTTTATATTAATTTGTATAACCTGCTGATAAAAAATCTTGCTTTATATTGAAACAATTATATTGAAACAAGATATATTTGTGTGGTACTATACGCTGGCTGTGTTGATGGGAGAGGACTTCTGTCAAATATAATAAATACACGCAGACGAAGGAGGAAACAAAAATGCCGTTTATCGAACTTGGAGGACAGCAGTTTGAAGTTGATGAGGATGGTTTTCTTGTTGACTGGCAGGTATGGAAGGAAGAAATGGCTCCTGTTATGGCAGCCCAGGATGGTGTAGAACTCGGCCCAGAGCATTGGGAAATCATCAAATTTCTGAGAGAATATTTCATTAAATTTCAGATAGCTCCCATGATCAAAATCCTTGTTAAGGAACTTGGCAAGGCCTTCGGCCCGGAGAAGGGAAATACCAAATATCTGTATGAATTATTTCCGGGTGGACCGGCAAAACAGGCTTGTAGGTATGCCGGGCTTCCAAAACCGACTGGCTGCGTATAATCTCTGGTATAGATCACGAAGAGCAAGAAGCTGGAAGTTTAACTTCATCGCTTCTTGCTCTTCATCTAATACTGTAAGTTTGCAGAAGCAGATACAGTTTTCAGATTGCCTTAATTGTTATTCTATAAAACAAGTTCGCCTACTTTCAGGGCAAAAGGAGAAGTGAATACCGGGCATGAATTTTAAGGCTCTCCTCTTAGAAAGAAAGTCGGTCATCCGGAAAAAATGGTTCGATGCAATATTGGCTAACTATCCACCTGATGCTGCAATCTTTTTCAAGAAACAGAAAGATGCTTTCCGTAACCCTGTCGGTAATACAATCTTCCAGTGCATAACAGAGTTATACGAAGAGATTCTTGATGACGCTGGCTCAGAAAAGGTTTATCCTTACCTCAATGACATAATAAAGATCAAGGCTGTCCAGGAATTCTCTCCATCACAAGCAGTATCGTTCATTTACCTCCTTAGAAATGTGGTCAGAGAGGAGCTTGAGGGCGAAGTCGTCAGGCACGGTCTCTCCGATGAAATGAGGTCTTTTGAAAACCAGATGGATACCCTTGCTCTCCTCTGTTTCGACATTTACATGAAATGCCGGGAAACGATCTTTGATATAAGAGTCAATGAAGTCAAAACCATGACGTCCAGACTGCTGAAGATGGCCAATATCGTTTACGAAATACCGGATAAGCCGGATTCCGCGGCAGAAAAAGTATTAACTCAAAATATAAAGGGGTAAGAATATGGGAATTATTTTTTCATTCTTTGCAGTAACAGCTCTCAGCGTTATTGTATTCGTTGGTGTGCGAACTGCCGGTCTCCATTATCTGTTCGGCGTTGTCATCCCGTATGCCGCTTTTTTTGTTTTCATCATAGGAGTGGTCTACCGGGTCTGGCAATGGGGACGCGTGCCCGTGCCGTTCCGGATACCTACTACAGCCGGGCAGGAAAAATCCTTGCCATGGATAAAGCAGAACAAAATCGATAACCCCTCTTCATCTCTTGGTGTTATCGTAAGAATGGCATTCGAGGTGCTCCTCTTCCGGTCACTTTTCAGGAATACGAAAGCTGAATTGCGGGACGGTCCAATGCTTTCTTATGGATCGACTAAATGGCTGTGGATGGCCGGGCTGGCATTCCATTATACTTTTCTCATTATTCTTCTGAGACATCTAAGGTTTTTCTTTGAACCGGTTCCTGCACCCATACATATCCTGGAAACTCTTGATGGATTTTTTCAGGTTGGCGCCCCGGTCCTGTATCTGACCGATCTTATCTTTTTAGGTGCGGTAACCTTTCTCTTTTTGAGAAGGGTCATTATACCTCAGGTGCGCTATATCTCTCTTGCTGCCGACTACTTTCCTTTGTTCCTGATCGGAGCTATTGGCGCAACCGGTGTTTTGATGAGGTATTTCCTGAAAACCGATGTCGTAGGTATAAAGGAGCTGACTATGGGGTTGGTGACTTTCAGCCCGGTTGTTCCACAGGGCATCGGAACCATCTTTTATATACATCTTTTTCTTGTCAGCGCATTATTTGTTTATTTCCCTATGAGCAAGCTTATGCATATGGCCGGGGTTTTCCTGAGCCCAACTAGGAACATTGCAAATACCAACCGGGAAGAAATGCATGTAAACCCATGGAGTTACCCCGTTAAAGTTCATACCTATGAAGAATATGAAAATGATTTCAGAGAAAAAATGAAAGCAGCTGGATTACCAGTGGAAAAGGAGTAATTATGGCAAACCCAAAACCCGAGGAACTTTTAAAAATAGACTTTAAGCCACCGAAGACGGGCTGGATGGATACCCCAACAGTCTTCAAGAAGGGTATGTTCTGCTATGGCAACAAGGCAAAGTCCCTTGAGACGGTCGGTTTCCCGAATGCCCGGTCATGGTCTGTCATGGACGAGGACTGGAAACTTCCTGATAACTGGCAGGAGATATTTATCGAAGGGTTGAGGGAAAGAGTGAGCAAATACCGTTCTTTCCGTCTTTTCCTGGATATTTGTGTCCGCTGCGGGGCATGCGCTGACAAATGCCATTATTTCATCGGCAGTGGAGATCCCAAGAATATGCCTGTTTTAAGGGCAGAGCTTCTAAGGTCTGTATACAGGAAATATTGCACTACGTCAGGCAAGGTCATGGGGAAGATTGCAGGCGCAAGAGAACTCGACGTTAATGTGCTGAAAGAGATATGGTATTACGCGTACCAGTGCTCTGAATGCCGCCGGTGTTCTCTATTCTGCCCTTACGGCATCGATACCGCTGAAATTACCATTCTGGCAAGGGAACTTCTCAATCTGCTGGGACTGAATATCGACTGGATCGCCGGACCGGTCGCCAACTGCTGGCTTACAGGGAATCATCTTGGTCTCCAACCCCATACTATAAAAGATACCTTCGATATGTTTGCTGATGATATAGAAACTATAACCGGCATAAGAGTCAACCCGACGTTTAACAGGAAGGGGGCTGAGATTCTTTTTGTAATTCCCTCAGGAAGCATGTTTGCAGACCCCGGGACCTTCACCTGTATGGGAGAACTCCTCCTTTTCCATGAACTCGGACTGGATTATACCTGGAGCACCTTTGCATCAGAAGGCGGGGACTTTGGATTCTTTACATCAAACGAGATGGCCAAGAGACTGCACAATAAAATTTATGAAGAAGCAAAGAGGCTAAAAGTAAAATGGATAATGGGCGGAGAATGTGGTCACATGTGGAGGGTATGGCATCAATATCATAACACATGGTTTGGGCCTGTTGATTATCTTGAAGAGCCTGTATCTCCGATCACGGGTACGAAGTTCGAAAATACAAAATCCAACAAGACCGTTCATATATGTGAATTTACTGCGGACTTGATTAAAAACGGAAAGCTGAATCTCGATCCCCGCAGAAATGATAATCTGAAAGTAACCTACCATGACTCCTGCAATACATCAAGGGGAATGGGTTTTCTTGAAGAGCCCAGATATATCATTAATAATGTATGCAGGAATTTTTATGAAATGCCCCCCCAGACGATCAGGGAGCAGACCTTCTGCTGCGGCAGCGGTTCCGGACTGAATGCATCTGAGGATATAGAACTGAGATTGAGAGGCGGACTTCCGAGAGCGAATGCTGTGAAACATGTGCACGATAAATTCGGGGTTAACATGCTCGCCTGCATATGCGCCATAGACAGGGCAGTTTTCCCGCCATTAATGGATTACTGGGTGCCCGGGGTGCAAGTCACGGGCGTCCACGAAATGGTAGCGAATGCCTTGATCTGCAAAGGGGAGAAGAAGAGGACGACTAATCTGCGCGGCGAGCCACTCCCTGGAATGGAGGGTGAAGAGAATGTATAACGGAGCAAAAATAATCATCGGCCTTATCATCTTTCTGGGTTTGGTAATTTTCCCCTTTATATACAGCGGGGGAAAAGCGACTGCCAAACCCGACCCGAAAGTCGATACGCCTGAAATTCTTCAGTTGCCGGAAAATGAGCGGAAGTGCGTAGAGTCTAAGGAATACATGAAAAAAGAGCATATGAAAATGCTGAACGAATGGCGGGACTGGGTTGTTCGTGATGGGGTTACAGTCTACGTATCTACCAGCGGAAAAGAATATAACATGAGTCTGCAGAACACCTGCATGAAGTGTCATTCGAACAAGGAAAAATTCTGCGACGAATGCCATAATTATACGGCAGTCAATCCTTACTGCTGGGATTGTCATATAAAGCCGAAGGAGAAAGAGTCATGAGTATGGACAGACGAGAATTTATAAAGATTGCCGGGATTTCTTCATTATTGGGACTCGGAGGCGTATCCGGCGTTGGTGCGATAAAAGGCCGTGTTGAAGCCTCTCAGATCAAAAAGAGTCCAGAGGCTTTGCAGGCAAAGAGATGGGCGATGGTGGTTGATATGAGCAAGTTCAAGACCGAGGAAGACTACCAGGTCTGTATTGACGCATGCCACCGTGTCCATAATGTGCCCCACATAACCGATAACCCGAAACATGAGATAAAGTGGTTGTGGCCTGATACTTATGAGCACTCTTTCCCCGGAAATGAAGATGAGTACCGCGCAGATAAATATCAGCATATGCCTTTCCTTCTGCTCTGCAATCATTGTGATAACCCGCCATGCGTGAGGGTCTGTCCGACTCAGGCAACTTTCAAGAGAAAAAGTGACGGGATTGTTATGATGGATATGCACAGGTGCATCGGATGCAGATTCTGTATGGCAGGCTGCCCCTACGGCGCCAGAAGTTTTAATTACAAAGATCCAAGGCCTTATATAGATGAATCCACCCAGAACCCTGAATTCCCTACAAGGATGAAGGGAGTGGTTGAGAAATGTACGTTCTGTTATGAAAGGCTTGCGCACGGGCTTGAGCCGGCCTGTGTGGAAGCAGCAAAAGAGGTTGCTGCAAAAAAGGGTACTACCCCCGGATTGGTTTTTGGGGACCTTGAGGATCCGAATTCCGAAGTCAGAAAAATCCTCAGTGAAAGGTTCACAATCAGGCGGAAACCTGACCTCGGCACAGGGCCTAGTGTGTATTACATAATTTAGGAGGGAATAATAATGCTTGAACAAGCGATAAACGGAGGTCGAAGATACTGGGTGTGGATATTCTTTCTGCTGGGAGTTATAGGGGTTGGTTTTCTCGCATATATCTACCAGTTTAAAATGGGCTTAGGCGTAACGGGAATGAGCAGGGACGTCTCGTGGGGTTTATATATAGGCCAGTTTACTTTTCTTGTAGGTGTTGCAGCTTCCGGCGTTATGGTCGTCCTGCCATATTATCTGCATGATTACAAGAAATTCGGCAGGCTGACTATTTTAGGAGAATTCCTTGCCATTGCTGCTGTCATCATGTGTATGCTTTTTATCTTTGTCGATCTGGGGCAACCACTTCGTGTATTGAATGTCATTCTGCATCCAACCCCCAACTCAGTTATGTTCTACGATATGCTAGTCCTGAGCGGGTATCTTTTCCTGAACATCTTGATCGGATGGACTGTTTTGGGTGCAGAGCGGAAAGAGGTTGCGCCGGCCAAGTGGGTGAAACCTCTTATAATCCTCTCGATCGCCTGGGCGCCTTCAATTCATACTGTTACCGCGTTTTTGTATGCTGGTATTCCGGGAAGGCATTTCTGGTTGACGGCAATTCTCGCTGCCCGATTTCTGGCGTCGGCATTTGCGGGCGGTCCGGCGTTGCTTATTATTCTCGCTTTGATAGTAAGAAAATACACGAAATTTGATCCCGGCAAGGAAGCTATTCAATCGTTGGGCAAAATCGTTACTTACTGTATGCTTCTTAATGTATTTTTCCTCGGCCTCGAATTATTTACCGCATTTTACAGTCAGATACCCGGTCACATGCATGCGTTTCAATATCTTTATGCAGGTTATCACGGTCATAATCAGCTTGTTCCCATCATGTGGGTTTCGAGTATCCTGGCTCTTATTGCTGTTGTTATGCTTGTATTCCCTCAGATCAGAAGGAACGAAAGTCTGCTGGCGGTTGCTTGTTTAGCGACATTTTTTTCGTTATGGATTGATAAAGGGTTTGGCCTGGTAGTAGGTGGTTTTGTGCCTAATCCTTTTCACAAGATAACAGAATACTGGCCTACTCTGCCGGAGGCACTAATTACCCTTGCTATATGGGCAATCGGATTCCTGATACTGACTGTCCTTTACAAGATAGCTATCTCGGTCAAGGAAGAAGTGGTATTCGACAAGTATGGTGAAAAACAGATAAAAGCTGAATAGAGATAGTAATACGCTATTAGTTGGATAGTGTTAACTATGAAGGCCAATTCTCTGAATTATATTGTAAGAGACCGGCTGGTTAACTAAATTAGGAGGTGAAGTGAGTGGGTACGTACAGCGTTTCAGTGGATAAGGACAAGTGCGAGGGATGCGAGGAATGTGTCAACAACTGTCCGGTTGCCGTATTTCAGATGAAAGACGGCAAGGCAGACCCTTATCAGGCAGACTTATGCGAGGGATGCGAGACGTGTGTCAGCGTCTGCCCGAGCGGTGCAGTAACATTGCAGGAAATGTAACAGGCAAAACTTTGTGACTTAAAGTTTTGATAAAAGACAGAGGGGATGCCGGACAAATCCGGCATCCCCTTTTTTTTGCTCTGAGGAAGAGGAATTAGCTATCCCATATTATTCATAAATTTGTGGATGAATACGGCGGACACAGGACTTTCGCTCATTCTCGGCCCGCTACGGCGGACCTCCGAGGTAAATTCTGTTGCGATAAATCTCCACAGAATTTAATGCCGCTCAAATCCTGTATCCGCTGAATGGTATGCCTTTTTTATGAATAACGTTAACTAAGTTTTTCTTATATAACATTCCCAATAACCATCCTCAATTTTTACAGACTCAAATTCATATCCGCGTCTTTCACAGTAGTGCGGGATAACTTCCTCGGCAGTAATCTGTGAGTCAGAAAGTATCTTTAATATCGAACCGCCGGGAAAATTCTCCATCTGTTTTTTTATGAGGATAATGGGGTAAGGACAGGCCATTCCCTGAACGTCCAAAATTTTCTCAGGTGTCAATGATTGCAGATCTCCCACCAGAAATCCCCCAGAAAATAATCAAACCGTTATAAATAAAATAAAGAGATGATTATCATAATAGCAAAAATTTGATATAATGGCAAAAAGGACCGAGTCGACGGAGCTGGAAAAAGAGAAAAAGGTAATTGATCGATTCCCGCCTTCCAGACTTTGTCGTAATAGTATCAGCATAGAAATTTGTCATTCTGAACAAAGTGAAGAATCTCTTGAAATCAACTAATTATAAGACTGAGATCCTTCGGCAGGAGCCTCAGAATGACAATTGCGACACAGCCTCTTTGGGGGCATTACGGCTTTTTCATTAAACTATGCTTTCTAACAGATATTAATTATTATGCACAGGGGTGAAAACGGATAATTTGCGGAAAGGTGGTGAAAATCTGATGGGGTGCATTTTTTGCGACATTGTCCAAAAAAAAAGGCAAGCCAGCATTATACATGAAGATGACCTTACAGTTGCATTCGAAGACATTAACCCGCAGGCGCCTGTACATGTGCTTGTGGTGCCGAAAAAGCATGTCTCAACAAGTCTGGATCTTGTGGATGCAGATAATGCGCTTATTGGTCATATCTTCCAGGTAGCTAACAGTATAGCTCGTGAGAAAGGTATTGCCGAAAGGGGATTCAGGCTGGTGATGAACTGTAACGATGAATCGGGACAAACGGTTTTCCATATACATCTGCATTTACTCGGTGGCCGTTTTATGCAATGGCCCCCCGGATAGTCCCAACTGCTTCGGGGGATATCTGATTAACCCGAAAACTGCATTTGACCCCAGCCATGCAGGCCTATGCGCATCAAAACCTCTCCAACGCAGGATTTGGGTCTGATAACAGCCAAGCGTCCGGAATGAGAACATGCAGGGACGCCGGATATATAACCACCTGCAAAGGAGCTGCCGGAGAGCTTTTGCTGCCCACATGCCTGCATGAATTAAATTGAAATGCATTTCCCGGGTTAATTCATGGTATGAGTTTTGGGGCTGGATACCGAGAGAAAAATATTTACCGGCTCAATGGGATAGATGTCCAGAAAAGTTGGTGCCGAAGGCGGGATTTGAACCCGCACGGGTTACCCCACACGCCCCTCAAACGTGCGTGTCTACCAGGTTCCACCACTTCGGCACAAGAACTAATATACTACTCTAATAAACATTATGTTTTCAAGATGCCGGCAGACTAAATCAGCTGATAAGATCTTTGTTTATTTTAATCTTGGTGCGACTTTTCAGACCCTCAACGTATGCCTGTATGGCCTTCTCCCTCTTTTCATTGAGAAAAGACTGATTCATCAGCGATGTAACTTGCTGGTTTTCAGCGGCCTCGACAACATTCACATCAGGCACATCAACGGCAAGTTCTATCAGTTGACGCATTTTGTAGAGTGTCAATTCCTGACGCTTCATGTTTTCGAAGTATTCGGGTGTGAGCCTGCTCAGCTTGAGCCTGTTAAGATAAACCGATTTGTCGAATAAGCCATTCTTCATAAATGCCGGATCCCCGGCAATTGCATCCTGCAACTCTTCATTGCTCACCGTAATGCCCTGATCTTTTGCAGCGGTGAGCAGAATCCGCTCGTTTATCATGGAATCCAGAACCGTCTCCTTGAGGTTCAGTTTTTTCTCCATTTCCTCGTCAAAAGTTTCTTTGTAAATCTCTCTGTAGAAACGGTAAATCCTCTCATAAGTTTTCCAGTATTCATCAGCGGTTATCTTGTGCCTGCCTACCTCTGCAACGATTTCAACTCCGCCTGTTTGATCATTGGTTCCCACCCCCCAGAATATAAAGGACAATATTACTATAAAAAAGAGTACATAAAAATACCGTGCATGCTTGCGCATTACTCTTAACATTTATAAATACCTCCGTTTTGAAAGTCGTTAATGATATACTCAGATTAAGGTCGATCAAACTTCTACGATAACCACTACGGCAGTGATACAAGGTGCCGGGTCAGGAATGCTCATCAACCCCAATATCTATGTCTTTATCCGTTGCAATTGTCGATATGGCATGTTTATAAATAAGCGAGTTCCCATTTTCTTTTAAAAGTATTACAAAATTGTCATAACTTTTTATAATGCCTTTAAGCCGCACCCCGTTTGTAAGATAAACCGTTACGGAAATTTTTTCTTTTCTTAGCTGGTTCAGGTAATGATCCTGAAGGTTCAGGCCTTTGCCCGCGTTCGTCATGAACTATTCTCCTTTTTTATTAAAATATAGTATTTCTTCTGATATTGCAAGGATTTAGTCTCTTGCCTTCTTCAGAGGAGTTCCGTCAGCATTCTATCGATATAAACAATTACTTCAAGCGGACTGAAAACGCCTGTTATGTCAATCCATTTAATGTCATCTTCCCGCCTAAACCATGTAAATTGCCTCTTAGCATATCTCCTGGACGCTCTTTTTATGAGGCTGACAGCTGTATCCAAAGACATCTCGCCTCGAAGACTCTGCGCTATCTCCTTATATCCTATTGCCTGTAGCGCGGGAAGGGGATGCCCGGGATGAGAAAAGCCGGCGTCGAACTTGGCGCTTATCATATTAGTTATGCTTCTAACCTCGTCAACAAGACCTGATGCAATCATGCTGTCGACCCGCTTTTCTATCATTTCGTAAAGCTCGTTCCTGTCTCTTGTAAGGCCGATCTTGAGGAATTCGTATTGCATCGGGCGGGTCAGATTTTTCTGCATTTGAGAAATTCTCTGGCTGCTCTTCATAAGGACCTCGAGTGCCCTGACGATCCTGCGCGTATCATTGGGTGTAATTTTTTTTGCAGCCTCAGCATCCAATTTTTGCAGTTGCTCGTACAATATTCCTTTGCCATACTCTTCATGAGAGAGAAGTTCGTTTCTCAATCTCCAGTCAGCCGAAGGACCGCTGAAGATTCCGCGCGTCATTGCCTTAATGTAAAGACCGGTTCCACCCACGACAAGCGGTATCTTGCCCTGCCTCTGTATATCCTCAAAAACAGGAGCTATTGATGAAATATATTTGCCTGTGCTGTACGACTCCCAGGGATCGATTATATCGATCATATGGTGCTTGACCATCGACAGTTCTATGGGCGTAGGCTTTGCCGTTCCTATGTCCATATATCTGTATATCTGCATTGAATCGGCGCTGATTATCTCGGTATTCAATCTCTTTGCAAGGAGGACCGATACCTCAGTCTTTCCAACACCCGTGGGGCCAAGCAGGAGGATGACTTTTTTGTTGGCGGAAATCAGGGAATTTATAGGCATAAATTCATTGGTTTATATTTTTGAATAATACCATACTTAGGGCGTTTATATTATTTCTGTCAGAAACATTGGGCGGTTTTAAACTGAAGGCTGCATAAAACATTCAGGATTATACTCTTGACAAATAGTAATTATTACTATATAGTTCAAAATATGAATATAAAAAAAGATAAAAAAGAGATGATGGAAGTTTTTTTCAGTAAGTCGAGTGATAACGGCCTTAAAATAACGCCTCAGCGGGCTGCGATTTATCAGGAACTTATTCAGGCAAAGGACCACCCATCTGCCGATGACATTTATAAGAGGATTGTAGAGAGGATACCTAATATCTCGTTCGATACGGTCAATAGAACCCTCTTGACTTTCTCAAAAATTGGTATTACAAATGTAGTTGAGGGATATGGTCAACCGAAGCGCTATGATCCTCATATGGATGCCCATCATCACTTCAGATGCAATCGGTGTAACAGCATAATAGATTTTGAAAGCAAGGAGTGTGACAACATATCCGTTCCTCTTGAGATCAGCAAGCAGTTTACGGTGATAAACAAGAAAGTTGTTCTTGAAGGTCTCTGCAATAAATGCACAAAACGATGATATTATTTATCCTCTCATAGTAATTTTTACTATTCAATCGAAAGCATTAAGAATGGGATATGGGGCATGTTTTAAGATGATGCTTCCAAAAGCAGAAAAAAAGATATCAAAAAATTAAAAAGAAAAGATATTACAATCACAAAGAAGAAGAAATTAACCAAAATGCAGCTTTTTATGAGAGGAGGACAGTATGCCGCAGGATTTTAAACCCGGTTGTGCAAGACCTGCCGGGGGAGTTGTAGGAGAAAAGGAAAAAGTAAAACCAGTGATGCATGATCAATCTGGGAAAAAGGAGGAAAGGGCCATGCTTATAGGGAGAAAAGCGCCGGATTTTACGGCCCCGGCATATCATAAGGGGAAATTTATTAATCTGCAGTTGTCAGAATATTCCGGCAAATGGATAGTTCTTTGTTTTTATCCGGGTGACTTTACCTTTGTCTGAGCAACTGAACTGTCAGCAGTTGCTGAAAAGTATCCGGAATTCAAAAAACTTGGAGTTGAAATATTTTCCATGAGTATTGACAGTGTTTTTGTGCATAAGATGTGGAATGATCATGAGCTCTCAAAAATGGTGAAAGGCGGGGTGCCTTTCCCGATGTTATCTGATGCCGGCGGGAAGGTGGGAAGTGCTTATGGTATTTACGATGAAAATGCAGGGGTAGAAACAAGAGGAAGGTTCATCATTGATCCTGATGGAATCATTCAGGGATATGAGGTATTAACTCCGCCGGTTGGAAGGAATGTGAGCGAATCTCTCAGGCAGGTGCAGGCATTCCAGCTTATACGGAAAAGCAAGGGGACCGAAGCAACGCCTTCCGGCTGGAAACCCGGAAAGATGACATTAAAACCGGGGCCGGATCTTGTCGGAAATGTATGGAAGGTCTGGAAGACTAAGATGGCTTTTGATTAATTGTATTCAAAAAAAAAGGAGATGAAGACATGAAAAAATATGTATGTACTGCCTGCGGTTATATTTACGATCCTGCTCAGGGAGACCCTGACAACGGGATTCAACCCGGAACGGCTTTTGAATCATTGCCGGATGACTGGGTCTGCCCGGCCTGCGGCGCACCCAAGTCAATGTTTGAAGTGGAGGGTTCGGCATATAAAGAGCACGGGGTTCGTTAGAAAATACATTTATACGGAGGTCTTATGAAGAAAGTAAACATTATTCTAAAATTTTCTCTTATCCTCGCCTGCCTGTTGTTCCTGATTGTCTCAACAGCAGAAGCAGACCCCTGTATCAACTGCCATCGGGGGGTCACGCCGGGATTAGTGAAAGACTGGGAAGCGAGCAACCATAGCAAGAAGGGAGTTACCTGTTCAACATGTCATGGCGACAAACACAACGGACCCCAGAATGCACAACTTGCTAATCTTCCTGATGAACACCTTTGCGCTCAGTGTCATAAAAAGCAGTTCGATGAATTTGCAAAAGGAAAACACAATTTCGGATGGACAGCTATGAATGCCTTGCCGATTACTCATGTGGAACCTGATGAGCTTATGGAGGGCGGGAGAGGCTGCGGCGGATGTCACAATATGGGAATCAAGAGCGAGGCCCAGAAAAACGAGCAGCGCGAGAAGGGGTACAGATATCAAAACAACTCCTGTGATGAATGTCATACCAGACATACATTTTCAAAGAAAGAGGCCCTTGATCCGAGAGCCTGTCAGCAGTGCCATATGGGGTACGATCATCCGCAGTGGGAGATGTGGAGCAGCGCAAAACATGGAATACGCTGGCATGCAAAAAATTCGGGTAATCTGCCGGCAGATGCCCAGGCTCCGACATGTCAGGACTGCCATCTTACAGGCGGGACTCACGAAAATCGCACAGCATGGGGTTTCCTCGGAGTAAGACTGCCGTTGCCCGAAGATCCTCAGTGGAAAGCCGACAGGATAACTGTTTTGAAAGCTCTAGGAGTCCTTAACCCTCAGACTGGCGAACCCACTGCCCGGCTTGAGGCAGTAAAGTCGGTTGACATGGTAAGGCTTACTGAGGAGGCATGGAACACTGAGCGTGAAAAAATGATAAAAATTTGCAGTCAATGTCATTCTTCTCAATATGCGCGTCAGCAGTTGGAAATGGGTGATTCCATGATGCAGAAGGCAGACCGGCTCCTTGCTGAAGCAATAGATATAGTTGCAGATCTCTACAAAGACGGGATAATCAAAAAGCCTGAGAATTACTCGTTTGCGTATCCTGACTTCCTGTACTTCATGCAAACAGGTGGGGGCGACACTAATAAGCTTTCATATATTGACCAGGTATTATTTCAGATGTATATGAAACACCGTATGAGGACATACCAGGCTTTCTTCCACGTAAACCCTGATTATGCCTATTGGTATGGCTGGGCAATGATGGTAAAAGACCTTGGTCATATTAAGGAACTCGCTCAAACCATGAGGGCGACACATAGCGTCAAATAGAGTCTGTTTAACACCCTCCCCAACCCCTTCCGTCTTACGCTTTGACGGACCTCCCATCAAGGGAGGGGCAAGTTCCCCTCTATTAAGAGGGGTAAGGGGTGTGTTTCCCTCTCCCCTCGTGGGAGAGGGTTAGGGAGAGGGGGATTTTTGGGAACGACAAATTTATAACCTATTTTTGGGACAATAATGTGAGTTAGGGAAAAGGGATTATTCTTTTTTTAATCAATAGTTACTTGCGCTTAAACATCTTTTTTAAATCATCAAGAGAGAGGAATATCCTCGTGGGTCTGCCGTGGGGGCACTGGTCAGGGTGATCGGTTTTTTCAAGATCAATGATAAGTTTTGATAGTTCTTCCTGATTAAGGATATTCTTGCCTCTTACCGAGCTGTGGCATGCAACCCTTGCGGCAAGAGCTTCTCTCAGGGATTTATCCGGGGAAATACCTTTCATAATACATGCGGCTATATCGGATAAAATGCCCGCCAGGTCTGCCCCGCTCAAAGCCTCGGGAAGGCTGCGGACAACTATTGACTCGTGGCCGAAATCTTCCGCCACAATTCCGAAATCTCCAAGCAGGTCTTTATTCTCAATGATAACCCTGTGTTCCCTGTGCGAAAGCTTAACCTCTCTCGGAAACAAGAGCTGTTGGGGATTCAGATTCAATCCCCTGAGAAACTGTTCATACAGAATCCTCTCATGGGCTGCGTGATGGTCAACGAGTGTAAGGCCGCCCTTGCCCGATAGGGCAAGGAATGTTTCTCCGAGATATATAAAAGGCATGGTAGTTTTATATGAGAGATCAAGGTTTTCAGATATCCCGGGCTCTTGCCCGCCAAAGGGAAATGGGGCAGCGGGCTTATAGGCTTCCAAATTATGCTGAGGGAAGTATTTTGGCGGCATGTCTATAAATTGTTTAGTGTATTCAGACCGTTCACTTTTTACTGACTCTCTTATGTGGGAATGGACGAAACGATAAACTGATTCCTTATCCCCGAACCTGACTTCGCGCTTTGCAGGGTGTACATTGAAGTCTACATCCTGAGGGTCGATCTCAAGAAATAGGAAGAAGACAGGATGCTTGTCGTGCGGTAGTATGCCTTCATAAGCTTTGTATACTGCATGAGATAATGACTGGTCTTTGACCGGCCGCCTGTTGATAAAGATGAACTGGTGGGATTTCATATTTCTGAAATTGTTGTTTCTGGTTATGAAGGCGGCCACTTTCATCCCGGCAGCCTCAGCATTGACTTCGGTCAATCCTCCAAGAAAATCCTCACCATATATCTGCATAATGCGTTCTTTTGGAGAAGACGACATGGGGATGTTCATAGTTTCCTTGTGGTCGATAGCAAGCCTGAAGGCAATTCCCCAGTGCGATAGGGATTCTTTTGTGAGCGTATCTATAATGTGATAGATCTCGGTGTTGTTTGATTTAAGAAACTTCCTTCTGGCCGGGGTGTTAAAAAAAATGTCTCTTATCTCGATTGTCGTTCCCAAAGCAGGTGAATCCCTGATTTCCTTTACCTCACCACCTGACAAGTCGATTGAGACCCCGTAGGGATAGCCTTTAACAGTTGTTACAAGCTTAACCTTCGAGACCGATGCAATTGATGGAAGAGCCTCTCCCCTGAAGCCCATCGTCCTTATATTAAAGAGGTCGTCCTCACTTGAGAGTTTGCTGGTGGAGTGCCTTTCAAAGCAGAGAAGGGCGTCTTCACGATCCATACCGGTCCCGTTGTCTGATACCCTGATAAGGCGTTTCCCCCCGTAAAGTACATCGACCCTGATATCGGTGCTCCCGGCATCGATCGAGTTTTCGACAAGCTCCTTGACAATGGATGCCGGCCGCTCTACTACCTCTCCTGCGGCAATCTTGTTCTGCAATTCAGGCGGAAGGACTTTGATCAGGGGCATAGGACATTTTAAAAGCATCCCTGGTTTAAGGTCAAGAAGGAATGAGGGATAATCGGTTCATCTGAAAAAGGTTATAAATTAAAGCTTTTTTCATGTATAATTTTTAACATAATTATTGAATGGGAGGCGTTTATGGATATAAGGAAATACGTTCTGGCAAAAGCATTGGAGGCAAAACAGGGTGCGAGGGCTCTGGCAAAGGCGTCAATCGGCACAAAAAAACAGGTGCTTGTAAGCATGGCGCAAGCGTTGCAGAAAAGGGCCAAAGAGCTTGTTGCAGAGAACAAAAAGGACATAAAATTTGCGAAGGAAAAAGGGCTGTCAAAGGCAATGATAGACAGACTGACCCTGAACGAAAAGCGCATAGATGAAATGGCGAAAGGGCTGATCGAGGTATCTGCACTTCCCGACCCTGTCGGTGAAATGCTGAATATGCGTCAAAGGCCCAATGGCATGACCGTCGGCAGGATGCGCGTCCCCATCGGTGTTATTGGCATTATATATGAATCGAGGCCTAATGTTACAGCGGATGCTGCCGGGCTTTGCCTCAAGGCAGGCAATGCAGTTATCCTGAGGGGCGGTTCCGAGGCTTTCCATTCGAATAAGGCTATAGTCAGGGTTTTGCGGGATGCGGTAAAAAAACACGGACTTTACGAAGGAGCTGTGACATTTATAGATATTGTCGACAGAGAAGCGATCATGGAGATGCTTAAACTCGAAGGGATTGTAGACCTTATTATCCCGAGAGGCGGTGAGGCCCTGATAAGAGCTGTGACGGAAAATTCGAGAATCCCCGTGCTTAAACACTACAAGGGTGTATGCCATGTATTTGTTGACAGGGACGCCGACCTTCTTATGGCTGAAGAGATATGCTTTAATGCAAAGGTCCAGAGGCCGGGTACCTGCAATGCAATGGAGACTATGCTTGTAGATCAGGCAATCGCAGCCAGTTTCCTTCCGAAGATGCTTAAGAAGCTGGAGAAGGCGGGGGTAGAACTTAGAGGCTGTAAAAAAACGGCAGTCATATATCCGGGGGTCACGGAAGTTAATGAAGAAGATTATTACATGGAATATCTCGACCTTATTCTAAACGTGAAGGTTGTTAAGGAGATGGATGAGGCGATGGAGCATATTGCAAAATACGGGTCTGCCCATTCCGATGCAATTGTCAGCATGAACTACGACAGGGCCATGAGATTTTTAAGAGAAGTCGACTCCTCTGCTGTTCTCGTTAATGCCTCGACAAGGCTCAATGACGGGTTTCAATTTGGGCTGGGAGCCGAGATCGGTATATCAACAGACAAGATACATGCTCGCGGACCCATGGGTCTTGAGGAGCTGACCTGCACGAAGTTTGTTGTTATGGGTAACGGACAGTTGAGGGAATAGCCCTAAGTGTTGCATAAAAAGGTGAGGCAAATATGCTGAAAAACCCCGCTAAAGCGACAGGATTTTATTCTGATTTACGTACCCGTACTTTTAATATTTCTTGCATTCCGAAGAAAGGCTGGCTGGCCGGGCTAAAGGGCTGTAAGGTGTCCCTGACCGGGCTTTTTCAACACATCTGCCTCATAAATTGAACGAAAGTTATGCAGCCGGAAAGGGTGTATATCTTTATATGAAAATCGGAGTATTTGGCGGGACCTTTAATCCTATTCACTATGGCCACCTCAGGGCTGCCGAGGAGGTGAGGCAGAAAGCCGGTCTCGACAGAATACTGTTCGTACCGTCCGGGACCCCCCCTCTTAAAACGTCCAATCTGGCAGAGGCCTCACACAGATTGGCTATGACGAAAGTTGCTGTCTCCGGAAACAGGTTTTTCGAAGTATCGGATATCGAGATCAGGCTTCCTGGGAAGTCTTATACGGTCAATACCATTCAGGCTCTGAAGAAGGATGCTGCTGGTATAGAGTATTCCCTGGTACTCGGTGTAGATGCATTCCTTGATCTGCCCAATTGGTGGCATCCCGAGAAACTTCTTTCTGTCGCCGACTTTATTGTCATATCAAGGCCCGGCGTCCACTTTGCAGATATTACCCGTTCTCCTAATATTAAGGTTGACAAAAAAGCCCTCAGGGAGCTTGATACTGCCTGTAGAGAAATGTTTGAGACTAAGCTCAAAAGTGGCAGGAAGGCGGCTCTACTGAGAATAACGCCTATAGGTATATCTGCGACCGGTATACGGGAGCTTGTCAGGCAGGGCAAAAGCATAAAATATTTGTTGCCAGCGAAAGTCCAATCCTATATAATTAGAAATAAGCTATATGTTGTTAAAAGTTGAGGGTTTTGAGTTAAAGATTCAGGTTATTTTTAACTTTTAACTCTGCATTTTTAACATGAGACTTTTTTATAAGGGAGGGCAAGACTTTAGAAAGTAGAAACAAGGCTTTTGCAGCGGCAGAGGCCGCACTCAGCAAAAAGGCCAAAGACCTCGTAATCCTCGATTTGCATGGTTTGACCCAAATAGCAGATTATTTTGTCATCTGTACCGGGGAAAGCACCACACAGGTTAAAGCAATCGAAGAACAGATCGAAGAAAAACTTGAGCATTCCGGCATTAAACCTCGCGGGATAGAGGGGTTGAAGAACAGCGTCTGGATACTTATGGATTACGGTGATATCATTGTACATATATTTGAAGAACAGACAAGGGCCTTTTATGAACTTGATAAACTCTGGATTGATGCAAAGAAAATCCAGATGGATTAACCCCGGAATTAATGACTAAGCTGTCTGTATTCATATTCGTCCTTTTCATGTCGGCACTCGCCTTATTCGCAATGAACAATCAGGAAGCCACCACTGTGAAGATCCCGTTCGGCAAGGTATACGAGACTCCTACCATGGCGCTTATACTGCTTTCGCTGGCCATCGGTGCTCTTGCAATGCTTGTCGTCTTCATGGTCAGGGACGCAAAAAGATACGTAGACAGCTGGCAGTACCAGAAGAGGCAGAAAAAAGAAGAAAAGATTCAAGGGCTTTATTCGAAGGCCCTGAATTACAGGTATTCACACCATAACCAGGCCGATGCCAGGTCATTGCTGAATGAAGTCCTGAAAGAGGACCCTGAAAATCTGAATGCTTTACTGCAACTTGGCGACATCGCCATTGAAGAAGAGGATTTCCATCAGGCCCGCGAATATTACCAGAGGGCGAGGGATCTGAACCCGAGAAACATAGAGGTTCTGTTTTCCATGGAAAAGCTTATGGAGAAAACCGGCAGGTGGTCGGATGCACTCAGGTATGTGGAGGATGTTCTTGAGATAGACGATGAAAACCTTTCGGCTCTATATAAGAAGAGGGACATCCTCGAAAAGGAAGACAAGTGGGAAGAACTTGTCATGGTCCAGAAAACCATTCTGAAAAATGAACATACTGAGAAGGACAAGAACCGCGAGCGTAAAAACCTCGTAGGATATAAATATGAGTTTGGAAGATATTGCCTCGAAAACGGGGAACTTGAGAAGGCAAGAAAGGCATTCAGGACGGTACTGAGACTTGAGAAGGATTTTATACCCGCAACTCTGGGACTTGCCGAGGTTCTTTTCAGGGAAGGAGAAGCAGAGGAGGCTATTGATATCCTTGAGAAAAATTATGAACAGACGTCTTCAATAATCGTCCTTTTGAGGCTTGAAGATCTTCTGATAAGCGTAGGAGAGCCCTCAAAGCTTATTACAATATATAAAAACAGCATATCCAAAAATCCACAGGATCCGGTTATAAGATTTTTCCTCGGCAAACTATTCTACAGACTCGAGATGATCGATGATGCATTCGAAACCATGACATCGATTGATACCGCAGGTTACAGTTATCCGGAGATGCACCACCTTATGGGGAATCTTTATATGAAGAGGAATCAGACAGATGCTGCTGTTCGCGAATTTAAAACAGCGTTAGATACCCATAAATGTATTTTCAACCTTTCCTATAGTTGCAGTAATTGCGGGTATATATCCTCGGAATGGTCGGGAAGGTGCTCGAATTGCAGGATGTGGAGCACATACCGGATGAACCTGTCTGCCTGATTAACAGAATGCAGGTGCAATCCTCTGCGCGGGTAAAATAACTTATCTGTTGCCAAATCATGAGTATAAGTTTTTTTTGCTATAATAGCGGTCATATGATTAATATCCTTTTGAATTCAACCAACAACCGTTGTCCGTTCCGGAAGGGAGTATAAGAGTGGAGGAGAAATATGATCCTCAGAAGGTTGAACTGAAGTGGCAGCAGTATTGGGCTGAAAAAGATCTCCATAAAACGGAGTGCAAGTCTTCGGAGCAAAAATTTTACTGCCTTGAGATGTTTCCCTACCCCTCAGGAGAGATTCATATGGGGCATGTCCGCAACTATGCTATCGGTGATGTAATTGCACGCTATAAACGGATGAGCGGCTACAACGTCCTTCATCCGATGGGATGGGACGCTTTCGGGCTTCCCGCAGAGAATGCCGCGATAAAGCATCGTGTCCATCCTTCTGAATGGACGCATAAAAATATCGCCAACATGAAAAAACAGCTCGACGGCCTGGGGCTGAGTTATGACTGGAGCAGGGAAGTGACTACATGCAGTCCTGAATATTATAAATGGAACCAGTGGTTTTTTCTTAAGATGTTCGAGAAAGGGCTTGCCTACAGAAAACATTCGTATGTGAACTGGTGTCCTTCCTGCGCCACTGTTCTTGCCAACGAGCAGGTGATTGATGAAAAATGCTGGCGCTGCGACAGTACCGTAATTCAGAAGAAGCTCGAACAATGGTTTTTCAGGATTACACATTATGCGGAAGAACTTCTTAAAGGTTGTGATGAGCTGCCCGGATGGCCTGAACGTGTCGTCCTTATGCAGAAGAACTGGATTGGAAAGGGTGAGGGAGTTGAGGTGGATTTCCCTGTAGAAGGCCTCGATGAGAACCTCAGGATATTTACGACAAGACCCGACACCTTATTCGGCGTTACGTTTATGTGTATTGCTCCTGAACACCCCCTTTCAGAAAAACTTGTTAAGGATAAAGGCGCACTCGATGCATTGAAAGCCAAATACGGCAGGGATGCCGAAAAGATTGGACTTATTACGGACTTTTATTCAATCAACCCTTTAAACGGGGAAAGGGTACCGATTTATGTCGCAAATTTTGTTCTTATGGAATACGGAACAGGAGCTGTCATGTCTGTTCCGGCTCATGATCAAAGGGATTTTGAATTCGCAGAGAAATACGGACTTCCTGTGAAAGTAGTCATTATGCCGGAAGAAAAATTCAGCAATAAGGATTCAGGACCCGGCATTGTGAAAGAAGCCTACGAAGACGAAGGCATACTTGTCAAATCCGGACAATTTACAGGGATGAAGAGCTCTGATGCGAAGAAGAAAATAATAAAATTTATCGAAGAACAGGGACTCGGGAAGCCTGTCATTAATTATAAACTTAGGGATTGGGGGATTTCACGGCAAAGATACTGGGGTACGCCGATACCCGTTATCTATTGCGATAACTGCGGAATAGCTCCTGTACCTGAAAAAGATCTTCCGGTATTGCTTCCGATGGATGTGATGTTCAAAGGCACGGGCGGTTCGCCTCTGATAGAGTCCGATGCTTTTTTATATACCGAGTGTCCCGCATGCGGTGGCAGGGCCAGGCGGGAGACTGATACAATGGATACGTTCGTGGACTCTTCCTGGTATTTCATTCGGTATTGTTTTCCTGAAGGAGATATCGATCTGAGTTCCGAACTGAAAAAAACGGATTCCGGAACAGGCTACTGGATGCCGGTAAATCAATACATAGGGGGAGTTGAGCATGCGGTGCTCCATCTCCTCTACTCCCGTTTTTTTACGAGGGTTATCCGGGACCTGGGACTTATTAAAATCAGCGAGCCCTTTCAGAAACTTCTCACACAGGGCATGGTAATTAAAGACGGCGCCAAGATGTCCAAATCAAAAGGCAATGTTGTTGACCCCAATTATCTGATTAGGAGATACGGGGCTGATACATCACGCCTTTTTACCCTGTTTGCAGCACCTCCTGAGAAAGACCTTGAGTGGTCTGATAAGGGAGTTGAAGGCGCTTACAGATTTCTGAACAAATTATGGGGACTTGTTTATAAAAACCGTGAATGGTTAGAAACAGTGCAGAATGCTGTTGCAGAGACTGTTAATACTTCATGCTTTACGGATAAATCTCTGCATTTGTTCAGGAAGACACACCAGATCGTAAAAAAGGTAACAATGGATATAGAGCGCGAGTACCATTTTAATACTGCTATCGCAGCCTTAATGGAACTGGTCAACGAATTAACGTCATATGAACCGTCAACGGACGAAGACCGGCTGGCTTTTAAATTTGCTGTCGAAAAACTGCTCCTGCTTCTCTGCCCCTTCTCTCCGCACGTAACAGAGGAACTATGGGAAGCCATGGGAAATAAGCGCAGTATCTTTGAGCAGAAATGGCCTGAATGGGACGAAGATGCTGCCAAAGAAAAAACAATAGAGCTTGTCATACAGGTGAACGGCAAACTTAAGTCCAAACTCCTGATCTCAGCGGGAACGCCGGACGAAGAGGTAGGAAAAATTGCACTTGGCGACAGAAGGATTACAGACATTATTGGCACCCAAAAACTCAAAAAGGTTATTATTGTAAAGGGGAAATTAGTCAATATAGTGACAGGGGCATGAGAAAAATTAAAAGATTTCCGACTGTTTTACTATTCACTGTTTACTGTTCACTGTTTGCCATGTGCGGTTGCGGTTATACAATACACGGAAAGGCTTCCTTGCCTTTCGATGCGATCCAGATCGGCACGATAGGCAACAAGACATTTGAACCAAAACTCCAGGACAGGCTTTATCAGGCCTTGACAGAAGAATTCCTCAGGCAGGGTGTCTCCGTGTCACCTGTCGCAGGCAACAAAATTACCGGATCGATCCATCGTTTCGATATGCGCGTTATTGCAGAAAAAGGAGACATTGCTGCGGACTACGAAGTAATCATTACAGGTGACTTCAAGCTTTCGGATCCGGCCGGCAAGGAAAAAGAATTTAAAAACATAGGCTCACCGTTTATCGTATCTTTTTCCGGGACAGGCCCTCTGGCAGATATGATTGCATCCAAGGAAGCAGCATCGGACAAGGCGATCAGAAACATGGCATCCGAGATTATAGCGGTTCTTTTTTACAAATGAGTTTTCAGGCATTTCTGAACGAGACGGCAAAAGGTCTTCCTGCTCCTGTTTACCTCTTTTATGCGCCGGATACCTTCATCCACAAGGAGGCTATAGCGGCCATAAGAAATCTGGTCCCGGAAAATGAGAGTGACTTCAATCTCCATATTTTCGACCTTCTGTCTCCTGTTGATGAAAGTCCTTCATTCGAAAAGATACTGGATGTCGCAAATACGGTTTCTTTCTTCGGCGGCAGGAGAATTACCGTATTACTGGCGAACCTTCAGAAACTTGGTAAGCCTAATATTGAACGGCTGAAGGGTTATATACTGAAACCTTCCCCGGCTTCGGTTTTTGTCATATTCCATAATGGTGCTTTAAGCAAGGATATGAGAGACAGGCTAAAGGGGTTAAAACCTGTCTCGATCGATATCCGTGAATCGGAAATGCCTTCATGGATGAAGCGAAGGGCAGGGACCAAGGGGATTGAATTGTCCGATGAGGCAGCCGAATTTCTGATGGGCATTGTGGGACCCGACCTCGGAATGCTTTCCGCAGAGATCGAGAAGATTTCACTTGTCGGCAAGAAGAGGATAGATAAGGAAGACATATCGGAGATTATTCCTGGAGGCAGGCTGTATGCCGTATTCGACCTTGTGGATGCTCTGGCACGGAAAGACCCTGGCAATGTTTTCAGGATATACAAGTCTCTTAAGCAGACGTCCGAGGATTATAGTATCATCGGTGCGTTGAACTGGCAATACGGACGAAACCTGCATTCAGGTCAGAGTCCGGCAGAGAATGAATATCTGACAAGGATATTCGAACTTCTTAACGCAGCCGATATAGAGATGAAAAGTTCCGGAAGAAGTTTTCCTGTGGAATATCTCTTGTTTAAGCTGCTCCGGCTGGGGACAGGGCGTTAACTTTTTTCGTCAGGCGCGATATCTTTCTGGAAGCAGTATTATTGTGTAGGACACCTTTTGATGCTGCCTTACTGATGGTCTTCACCGCCTGAAGAAGCGCCTTTCCGGCGTCTTCCCGACTGCCAGATGCCAACGTTGCTTCGACTTTCTTGACAGCGGTCTTGAGAGAGCTCTCTACACTCCTGTTGCGGAGGCTCCGTTTTTCGGACTGTCTTGCCCTTTTAATGGCCGACAGATTTTTTTTAGGTCCTGCTTTTGGTGGCAATTTACGACCTCCTGATTAAATTAGATAGTTAATCTACCATATTTCAGCCAATAAAATCAATAATTCAGCCGATTTTTTGACAGGAGATTAAAATACGGGCTATACTGCTGCTTTAATGAATAAAAGCCAGTAATGTTCGGGCAAAGTCTTTATCTTATCCATTAACTCTTCCGATACCCAGTGGGAGTCTTCTTCAAGGTTGTAAAAATAGCTGTCGATGCCGAAAAACCCGTCCAGTATATGGGTTATTACATGGAGCATCTTTGATTTGTAGCCTTGTGGAAGCTCTCTAAGGTTGTCTATGGTCAGTACATCCTCCTCCTTTAGTTCTTTCGTAAGACTGTTTAAAAGGCGGTGGTTTTCCATAACGGCGCTATGCAGTCTCTTTTCGAATACCGGGGTCGATGCGGAGATTGATTCATGCGGTACTATATTGATATGCGAATATCGCACCAGCTGGTAAGCATCAAAAAAAGCAAGGGCCTTTCCAGTGCATGCCTTGTAGTCTTCACCTTTTACGAGGATTTCATGTATATACTCAATTGCCCCGATATCCTTTTCCCTTGATAATATGTCCCCTGTTCGCATTTATCTCACATATTCAAAAAAGTAAGATGAGAATAGATTAGCAGCATTAATTCTTATTTTTCAATTTTGGTGCTTCCGGAAAGATTTTATGGTAAGATTGATTCCATGAAAAAATACAGGCCGGTTTCGTTAAAGAGGGTAAAAACAGCTTCCATATCGAAGAGGAAGAGCAAGGTGTCCCTGTCCGATCTCGCATCCCCTTGTGCAAAAGGAGAGACCTTCAACGGGTTTATCGGAAAACTACCCTATATCCTTGCTGCGAAAGATTTCAGGGCAGTCGTAAACGCGGTCATTACAGCATGCAGGAACGAAAAGCCTGTAGTACTCGGCATGGGCGCCCACCCGATTAAGGTAGGACTCTCTCCTGTAATTGTAGACCTCATGCGCAGAGGGATAATCACTGCCATAGCGGCGAACGGGGCATGCATCGTCCACGACTTCGAACTGTCTTTTATAGGACATACGTCGGAGGATGTCGGAAAGGAATTATGCGGCGGAACCTTCGGTATGGCCAGAGAGACCGGGCGTTATCTCAACAGGGCGATTAAGGCCGGGAACAGGAAAGGATACGGGATAGGGCAGTCAGTCGGTGAAATGATTTCGGGGAGCTCTTTCAGGTTCAGGCAGCACAGCATATTCTGCAGTGCTTTTGAACTCGGCATTCCGGCGACCGTCCATGTTGCGATAGGCACGGATATTATCCACATGCATCCTGATGCGGACGGTTCTGCGATTGGTGAAGGCAGTTTCAGGGATTTCAGGCTATTTACTTCTGTAGTATCCTCTCTCGAATCGGGTGTTTATATAAACCTGGGTTCAGCAGTAATTATGCCCGAGGTTTTTCTGAAGGCCCTGACCGTTGCGAGAAATATCGGCAGCAAAGTCGAAAATATAACGACAGTAAACATGGACTTCATGCAGCACTACAGACCTGCCATGAATGTGCTCAAGCGGCCGACTTTAAAGTCAGGAGCCTCTTATGCTCTTACAGGACATCACGAAATCATGTTCCCCCTCCTTGCAGCGGCAATTATTGAAGAGATTGATTGAGGTTTGCGAAAGAGAGGTATTTAAGGTCTAATCTGCTGAACCTTTCAGGGCTTCGAGCTTTTCCTCGAACTCCCTTGATTTCGCGGCGAGCGTATCGGTCAGGGTTTCAAGCTCATCGAAGAGGTTGTCGATTTTTTTTCTCGACTCATGGATTGCCCTGGTCAGCAGCCTGATCGACTCACCGTCGCCTTTTACAGAGGCATCAATAAGCGCCTGCGTGTCCCGCCCGAGACCTTGTTCCAGCAGTGTAATCTCTTCTTCCAATTCGGAAATCCTCGACTGAAGCGGCGTCAGAGTCCTCGATCGGCTGTTGATCAGTTCAGCCTTCAGCCTTTTCAAATCCTTCCTCCCCCATCCATTGCCCTTCTCTCCGGAACCCCTTGCGTTTTGGGCCGTCAAAACCTCATCTTTCCAGCCGCCCCTGCCGAGAAAATCCTGATAGGTACCTTCAAAAACCTCTACCTGTCCATCATCGAAGACAACAAGCCTTGAGACTATCGCACTCAGGATCATCTCGCTGTGGGTGACAATGATAACTGCGCCTTCGAATGCGTCAATGGCTCCCAGGAGCGAATCTATGGATTCCATATCGAGATGGTTGGTCGGCTCGTCCAGCAAAAGAAGGTTCGCCGGACTGACAATGAGTTTGCCTAAAAGAACGCGGCTTTTCTCACCTCCGGAAAGCACCTTAACTTTCTTGAGAGCGGTATCGCCTTCGAACATCATTATCCCGCATATGTTACGCGCCGCGCCCCTGTTATAATCGGGTTGAACGTCGAGTATCTCTTCTTCAACCGTTTTTTCGGGGTTAAGGCGCTGAATGTTGGTCTGGCCGAAATATGCAAGCCTTAACTGAGAGTGGTGGCCTACCGTCCCCTTTATTGGCTGCAGCTCACCTGCAAGAAGGTTCAGAAGTGTTGTTTTACCTTTCCCGTTTTTCCCTATGACTGCTATACGGTCCTTTTTGCCGACGGTCAGATTCAAACCGTCTATGAGAGGAGGGCCTTCCGGTGCAAAGGCAAAAGAGATATCCTTTGCGTCGATGAGATATTTTCCTGTAAACGGCGCAGAGACAAATTCGAATTCCAAATCCTTGATCGCGGACATCTTATCGAGTCTCTGATGTTTCTGGAGGGATTTAATCTTTGATTGTACGAGCCGCGCACGGGTCGCCTGGGCCCTGAACCTGTTAATGAACTGTTCGACTTCTTTGCGCTTCTTATCTTCATTTACTCTTGTCTTCTTGTAGACCTCCTCTTCCATGAGTATCTGTTGATAGAGCTTATGGGTGGGTCCTTCAATTTTACGGACCTTCGTCCGATGGATTCCAATTGTATGGGTAGTCACAGCGTCCATGAATTCCCTGTCATGCGTTATCAGTATAAGCTCCCTTTTCCATGTTTTCAGAAACCTTCCAAGCCATCTTATCGAAACGATGTCAAGATAGTTTGTCGGCTCGTCGAGAAGCAGCATGTCAGGTTCGGAGACGAGCAGTCTTGCGAGGTTTAAACGCACCTGATATCCTCCGGACAGATCAAGCGGATGACGCGAAAGATCCTCTGACGAAAACCCGAGACCCTTGAGTACAGCCTCGGCTTTATATGATTCGTCCCGTTCGTCATCAGAAGGTTTAAGTCCGAGGCAGCATTCTTCAATGACCGAATCCCGGATGAAATGGAGGTGCTGGGAAAGATAGCCTAACTTATAGTCCCCGGGGATACCGATGACTCCTGAGTCAGGCTTCTCCTCTCCGGTTATGATCCTCAGAAGGGTTGTTTTACCTGCTCCGTTCCTTCCAACCAGCCCGACCCGCTCACCGGCGTTTACCGCAAAACCGATGTCATCAAATATGACCTGGGTTCCATATGCTTTCGAGAGATTGCCTACTTGTATCATGCAGATATTTTAAACCAAACCTTCATATTGGTGAGCAGATAAAGAAAATGGGATATGCTGCCTAACCACAGAGGACACAGATAATGGGATTAATTTCAAAAAGATACAAGATCAATAATAACCCGAAAACTGCATTTGACCCCAGCCATGCAGGCCTATGCGCATCAAAACCTCTCCAACGCAGGATTTGGGTCTGATAACAGCCAAGCGTCCGGAATGAGAACATGCAGGGACGCCGGATATATAACCGCCTGCAAAGGAGCTGCCGGAGAGCTTTTGCTGCCCACATACCTGCATGAATTAAATTGAAATGCATTTTCCGGGTTAAATGAACAATCCGGGTTAAACGGAGGTGGCCGGAAGACGATCCGGTTTTCTTATACAGCAGAAAGTTTTGAGAAATCCGCTGCAGCCGATACCGTTCTCCATATGTCACTCAGGAGGGAAAGCCTGTTGTCCCTGATTTCGGCGCTCTTATCCATAACAAGCACTTTATCAAAAAAATTATTTATCGGTCCGGTCAGTTCAGGGAGAATGTTTATTGCATCACTGATATTGCCCTCTGATATAAGTCCTGCGAGGTCGGATTTTACGGAATCAAGTTTATGCCAGAGAGCTTTCTCGGGTTCTTCAATCAGAAGGTCCTCTCTTACCGGCGGGACTGTTCTGTCAGGAATGATATTGCTCACCCTTTTTATAGCGGCTAGGAAATCGTTGTATCCCGCCTTCTCCCTGAATTTATCTATTGCCGTTATCCTGTACAGAATAACTTTAAGAGGAAGATAAAGAGACATGGCTATAACTGACTGTATAATGTCGGGAGGATATCCTCTGCCGGAAAGCACATTTTCTACCCTGCTTTCGAAGAATTTCAGAATCTTCTCCTCCACCTCGTCCGCTTCTTTTACCCGCAGTGTCTCCAATGCCTTTTGCACGAGGTCTTTAAGTGTGACTTTAAACCCATAATTCAGGATGATCGCAATAACCCCGAGAGACTGCCTTCTGAGTGCAAAGGGATCTTCGGATCCCGATGGGATGAGTCCGACAGAGAAAAAAGCCGCCAGACTGTCTATCTTGTCCGCAATGCTGAGAATAGCCCCCGCAGCTGACTCCGGAAGTCTTCCGCCTGAATGTGCGGGCAGATACTGCTCCTCAAGCGCTGTTGCAATAGCCTGGCCTTCCCCGTCTCTCAGGGCATAATACTTACCCATAACCCCCTGCAGTTCCGGAAATTCCCGGACAACACCTGTAATCAGATCCGCTTTTGCAAGCCGCGCAGCACGCACTATGACTTCTTTTTCAGACTGATGAATTTTTTCGGAAAGGTATCCGGTCATTGCAACCAAACGCTCGGTCTTATCATAAAGGCTCCCGAGCCCCTCCTGAAAAGTGACTTTCCTAAGATCCTCCACCCTTTCGGAAAGAGGTTTTTTGCCGTCCTCCTCAAAATAGAACCGGGCATCCTCGAACCGCGCCCTGATGACACGTTCGGCGCCTACCCTGACTGTATCCGCATTATCTTCACTCGTATTGCTTACAACAATGAAGTGGTTAGTAATATTGCGATCCATGTCCTGTACTGCAAAGTATTTCTGGTGGCCCTTCATAACTGTAATAAGCAGTTCTTTCGGCAGTTTAAGATATTCCTCCGAAAAAGCGGCAACAACAGGGACTGGATATTCAACAAGATTTACTACTGTATCAAGCAGTTCTTCATCTTCAATTATAACCTCATTAAAGGGGGCCAGGATTTTTTCGATCTTTTTCCGGATAGTCCTTTTCCTGTCTTCAGGATCGACCACAACACAGTTATTTGCGAGCAGACTTCTGTAACTCATTATCTCTTTCATCTGAAAAGAGGCCGGCGAAAGAAACCTGTGCCCTCTGGTCAGATTGCCGCTTTGTATCCCCTCTATCTCAAAACTGACGGCTTCATTATTGAAGAGCGCCATCAGCCAACGTATCGGCCTGGCGAATCTTATACTGCCGTCGCCCCATCTCATTGACTTCGGTAGGTTGATCGAGAGTACGATTTTCTTGAGTACTTCAGGAAGTATTTCCCTTACCTGCAAACCCTTCTCCTCTATAACGGCAGCAACATACTCTCCCTTTTCTGTTTTTTTTACAAAAAGTTTTTCTACCGGCAATCCGAGTGACCGGGCAAATCCTGCTGCTGCTTTTGTGGGGTTGCCGCCGTCATCAAAAGCGACTTTTCGGGAAGGTCCGATGAGTTCTTTCTTCCTGTCATCCTGCATTTCCGGGATACCGTCTGCAATGACGGCAACTCTCCGGGGGGTACCGTAAGTCTTTATTTCGTTAAATGGTATGCCATAATCCCTGAATATCCTGCCGCTGTTTTCCCTGAGTTGCTGCATTGCGGAAGGCAGGAATCTGGCCGGCAGATCTTCGGTTCCGATCTCGAGCAGCAGAAGAGCATTATTCACAGTGTCCTGGGGCATAATTTTCACCTCGTTCCAAAGTTTACAGCTATTTCTCAGACGAATCGTTCGAGATTATAACTTTACTATGGCTTTATTGACAAGAGCCGATTACGCCGGCATTCACCGTTGAACCACAGAGGACTCAGGGAAAGGGATTAATTCGAAAAGTGCAGAAGTTTTATGAAAAAGTATTTTTCGATACCCTATGCCTTTTGCTGATATTCTTCACTTATAACAAAAGGGCAAAATCTCTCTGCGGACTCTGTTTTTGGTTTTTTGACACTGGATTCACGCAGCCTGAACGCCAAGCTCCTTTTCGAGCCAGTCCTTCAATTGTTTATTCAGGGGGTACATGCCGCAATACTCTTTCTCCTTATTCTCCTGAATAGCTAGGGATATTAGTTCATCCGGAACGCCTTCTATTACGGCAAGAGTCTCCGCATATCCTGATACTTTATTAAGCATCAGGGAAAGAGAAGGCTTGCGGCCTGCTGCTTCAATGTAAAGGATAAATCCTGAAATATTCAGTTTCTGCACAGGCTCTGCGCCCGGTGCCGGGCACTTTGGCGGCACCAACTGTCTGGGGTCAAAGTCCCAGATGATATGCTCGACAATGTATCTGTTCTTCTTCAGACTGCCGAGGGTCATAACGTCACTCGAAAACATATGACTGCTCCTTTTATTTAATCTCCAGGGCAGCGCTTATCGCTTCTTTATCGAATCCCTTTATCACTTCTTCGACCACAAGGGTGGGGAATGTAGCAGACGGATTATACTTCTTAAGTTCTTTTGAAGTCGCCCACTGTTCCCCGCTGTCAAGAAGATCAACCTCGATCAGTTCATACCTTATACTCTTCTCATCCAGAAATTGCTTAACAATCTTGCACTGGGGGCAGGTACTGAGAGAATACAGCCTGACTTTCTTCGCTTCTCCTTCCATATCTCCTCCTGACTTAATATTATCGCATTGTCAAAACTTGACCACAGAGAACACAGAGAATAAATTATTACTAATACCGTTATAAGGATTAAGACATTGGTTATTATACATACCGCACTAAATCAATGCGCATGACTGACAGAGTTATTCCCATCTCCCGTCATTCCCGCAGTCCTTAGGCGGGAATCCAATCTTTTGAAAACGTGGATGCCCGACTGATCCGCCTTAGGCGGACGGGCATGACGAATAGGAACTCATGCGCAATTACTAATTGCGTTGTGTATAGATGACTTTTCCCCTGCCTTTGTCGCTTCGACCCCGATCGGGGTAAGCTCAGGTAGAAATGGTTCGACAAGCTCACCATGACATTGTCATTCCGGAGCCCGCCGAGTGTCATCCTGAGCTTGTCGAAGGATGGCAACAGAAGACAGGGTTATCTTTATTGTAATTATTTATTACTTATAAAATACTATTCGTCTGCTTAGTCAAACTCCGAGATCTCTGTGGTTTAAAATTTTCATCTTTTTTCATAATATAGCTAAGCATTTCCGCACTGAGTCCCGTCATTCATAAGCTTAAAAACCTGCTCATTGGTAATAGATATATCTTCAAGCATCTCCTGATGAGCCTTTTCTATTCGCTCAACCGGTACCAGGAGTGAGTCGGATATATCCTGCAGTGACAGGCTTTTGACATAGTGCATATCTGCGATCATTATCTTGAGCGCATCATCAAGAATGAAATTCTTCAGTTCCACATCCTTAACCTCAACTGAACCGCAGGCTTCGTGAAAGCTCAGACCGTTTTTCAACCCTTCCATTATCGCATCCATGGCCTCATTGTAAATCTTGTTTTCTTCTTCGGTATACTGTTTGTACTGGAAATCTTCCATAAAAAACTCCTTTATTGTTATACCTAAATCTACCATACCATCCAATGTTTTTACTATTTGTGATAACATATGCCGACAATGGACCCCCTCGGCAAAAAGGAGCTTCTGGCTTTCTATGACAGACACCTGAAGGACTTCGGTGATGCTCCGCAGGCTGTTAGGTGGACGCCTGAGGGTCAGGCCCGCAGGTATGAGACCCTTCTGCAGATAGCCGGGGACCTGAGAGGCAAAAGAGTCCTGGACTTCGGATGCGGCAAGGGAGATCTCTGCGGGTTTCTTAAAGAGAAAAGCGTTAATACAGATTACTGCGGCATAGACGTAAATAAAAACCTGATTGAACTGGCAAAAGGCAAATATCCGGATGTTGAATTTCTTTGTGCAGATATAGATGAAGCAGAGATTAAACGCGCGTTTGATGTCGTTATAGTCTGTGGTGTTTTCAACCTGAGAATTGCGGGCATCGAAGAGTCGATGAAGGGCATACTGAAAAATCTTTTCAGCCTTTGCAGGCAAGCACTTCATCTGAATGTTCTCACTTTTTATATACCACAAAGAAATGTCGAAATCTTTTATGTCAGACCGGAGGATATTTTATATTTTGCAATTACCGAACTTTCGCGGCACGTTACATTAAGGCATGAAAAAGAAGACATCTACCTGTCGGTATATCGCGACGTCTGATTTATCAGAGACTGACCTGCAGTCCCTTATGCCTTAAATATTCCTTAACCTCTTTGATACTGAAAGTGCGATAATGAAATACCGAGGCAGCCAGAAGGATATCTGCTCCTCCCTCTGCAACCGCCTCATAAAAATGCTCCAGCTTTCCCGCCCCGCCCGAGGCCACAACCGGCAATTCAACGGCATCTGAGACAGCCCTTGTGAATTCAAGGTCATATCCGGCACGGGTTCCGTCGCCGTCCATGCTCGTCGGAAGTATCACTCCTGCGCCCAAATCCTGACACTGTTTAGCCCATAAAATAGCATCCCTGCCAACGGGTTTCGTCCCTCCGGAAACTACCAATTCAAAACCGGACGGCATCTCTTTGTTCCTCCTGGAATCGATAGCAATCGTTATTCTCTCCGAACCATAAGCCTTCGCTGCCTGTTTGACCATATCGGGATTTTTGACTGCAGCGCTGTTCATGGACACCTTATCAGCTCCGGCTGCAAAAACCAGCTCAATGTCCTCAATATCAGAAATGCCGCCGCCTACCGTCAAAGGGATGTCTATTACTGATGAGACGCTTTTTACCCATTCCAGTCTGGTCTTCCGGTTCTCCAGTGTTGCTGCTATATCAAGCATTGCCAGTTCATCGGCGCCTTCTTTCTGGTAAAAAGCCGCATTCTCCACAGGGTCACCGGCATCCGCCAGATTGACGAAATTAATACCCTTGACTACCCTCCCGTCTTTCATATCTAGACACGGCATGATTTTTATCAGACTCATAATAATCTCCTTTTTCCTTTTCTGTACCATGTATAGGATATAGAGGGCATGGGGACAGAAAAAGCTTTCATATCGCCTCCTTTTTCAGACATGAGCATAAAAGTGTACCTATCATGTTTTCAGACAGAACGAGGGATTACACATAGCGCCTAATTGCGATTCTGAAAGGTTTTTCTGTCCCTATGCCCGATACCGTTTGCATTTTCCTTCTTAAATAAGCAATAAAAAAGCGGGGCTGCAACGCCCCGCTTTTTTATTATCGATAATCCTCCTGGCAGCCTAATGTTTATGTTCTTCTTCGGCATGGGGATGACCATCATGCTCATCCCCATGATGATCGTGCGCATGCTCTTCCTCATGGCCGTGGCCTTCGTGGCCGTGCTCCTCGTGAACTTCCTCGTATCCTTTGAACATTGCTATGATATGCGCCATAGGTGTGTGCCCGAGCGTTGCAAGATAGAAATGCACGATCATGAAAGCACTGAAAAAGATCCAGAGGCCGACGTGTATAAGGTCCGCAATCTGAATTCCGCCTATAAGGTTGATTCCCGGACCGAACAGGTGGGGATCCCATAGAAAAAGACCGGTAATAAGCTGCAGAGGTATAAGCAGGACCATAATCATCAGGTAAGATACCTGCTGCATGGGATTAAACTTGTTATAGAATGTAGGGTGATGCGGGTTGTCATCCCCGACCATTATTCCCCACCCGTAGAATTTTGCCTGTATAAGCGCCTTTTTGGCAAAATCGACCGGATGATGAAGCGGCGGTATATATATCTTTATGTTTCTTGTTACAAGGTAATAAACAAGCCATATGAAGTAATTTGCGATCAGTATGAACCCCAGCCAGCTATGAACGTCAACAGCAGTCTGGAACGAAAACAGATTCATCTTGTCCGCCATTTTTATCTGTGCGCCCGTCACTATAAGGATAATGAAAGCCGCCAGGTTCACCCAATGCCAGATCCTTACCGGTAGAGCATGAAGATGGATTCTTTTCATTATTTTTTACCTCCCTTCCCCATTCTTCTCAAAGACCTGATAGGTGAAGTGATTATTCTGAAAGCTATATGTCCGATCGGAACAGCCAGGCCTCCTATTACGGCAACAATGAAGAGTATATCAAGAAGCTTGATACTGGTGCTTCCTACAGCGTAAAACTTGCTTACCGGCAGTATGGAATAAACAGAGTTCAGCAAATCCCTTTGTGCGTCAATCAGGACCGGCTTGCCCTCATCCCTTTTTATGGAAATGAATACATTCTCGAAAAACTCTGCTTCCGGATGATGACACTTCTCGCAATCACTCACCGCCTCAGCCTTTGAAACGATCATATGCGCCTGTTCAGCGGTCTGGACATCCATTTTACCCATGAATATGGCTATCACTCTCTTATTAAACGACTGGTGGAAGATGCCCCATAGCTCTCTTGCATCAATGACGCCATCCTGGTTTGTATCCATTATGGCCGCCAGTCCATCAGCATCAGTTCCGAACATCTCCATCAGAGCTTCTTCCGTAAGCGGTTTATCTCTTCTCCGGTCGTAGAGGCTAAGATAGATGCCCCTCTCCCCGCCCGCAGTATGACATGCTGCACAGGAAACTACGTCGAAATGGGCTTTTGCAAACGTTTGGAGTCTTATCGGGGGATTTTTTAGCCACTTGCTGTGCACCTTTGCAGCGTCAGTATGACACTTAAGGCATCCGTCTTTTATTTTTGTAGATGCAGCAGTCGACTCAACATCGTGTGCATTATGGCATGAAGAGCAGACCGGCGCATCCTTATTTCCCTTCTTCAATGCCATTCCATGAATACTCGCCTCAAATGAAGGACTCATGTCTCTGTGGCACTTATTGCAGGAGGTCAAACCTATAGTCTTATCTTTCTTGACACTCACCGCCGAATGTGAGCCGTGGCAGTCAGTGCAGGCAGGCGCATTCATATTCCCGGCCTTCAATTTCTCATTATGGACACTTGTCTCGAAAAGTTTGTATGCATCAGTATGACATTTCCAGCATAGTTGCGAATTTATTACTGAGTAGTCGCGGATGCTGTCAAAAGATCTGACGGGGTGTGAAGTTTTCGAAAAACCGGTATGGCACTCAGTACATTTAAGCTTTCCGTGAACGGATTTTTTAATTGCGGATTCATCGACATATACAGAGAGAGTTTCACGGTTTTTCATGGTCATGCTGATCCTGTTGCGGTGGCACGTCATGCAATACTCATTTTCCACAATCCCGGTCTTCTCTAAGGCCATCTTTCTTATATAATGCGAGCCATGACATCCTACGCAGGTGCCCTGCGCAGCCAGAGCGCTGTGTATCGGAAGCCGTTTGTTAAGCTCATCGGAGGTATGGCATATTGAACAGTTCCTGGATTGCCGCGCACTGTATTCCCTCTTTCCGGAAATCTTCTTAACCACCGGGTGATTGTCAAGAGAGATATCCCGGTGGCATCCTGCACAGCCTGTTTTTGCATGGACAGACGCAGCAAATTCACTTCCATTTATATATAAGGACAGGACTGTATTATCCTGAAGCCTTTTAGTCAATGTCTTATAAGTATCATCCCCGTGGCAGGCAAGACATAATTTGGCGTTATTAGCCTTGGCACCTTGTGCAGCTATCACAATGACGGGGAAAATCATGAAAGAGACAAAGAGAAAAAATGCAATGAATTTCTTAATATTCATATACCCCCCTTAATTTCTTCCCATATAATAATGACCGTAAAGTTATAGCATATCTAATTGTCAGAATGCAAGCAGGAATTTCCCCGATTTTTTTGACACTTACATGCCGTTACCGTATAATGAGCAGTATCGCATTCCGGCGTTTTGGGAAATGGTAAAAGCATGATTCCTTTCAAAGACGATAACCCGACATCGATATTTCCGTTCGTAACAATTGCTATCATTGCAGCCAATATATTAGTATTTTTGCTGCAGGTGACCTCCCATTCGGGCATGAGAGGTGTGGCTTATTCATATGGCGCAATCCCCCACTACCTGCTGACATTCGAATCAAAGCAGCCGATTCCGCCGGTGATGACGCTCTTTTCCTCCATGTTCATGCATGGCGGCATGTTTCATCTAGCCGGGAACATGCTCTACTTATGGATTTTCGGCAATAATATCGAGGATAGCCTCGGTCATGTAAAGTTCATTATCTTCTATCTTTTCTGCGGCGTGGCTGCTGCATACGGCCATACGCTTGCAAATCCGGAATCTATGACGCCAATGATCGGTGCGAGCGGAGCCGTGTCCGGTATTTTGGGTGCATATCTTCTGCTTTTCCCCAGGGCCAATGTCCACACACTGCTTTTTTTCGGTTTTTTCTTTACCACTGTCCGGATTCCGGCCTTGATAGTTATCGTATTTTGGGCTATTATACAGTTCATTAACGGCATACTGAGTTCGGGGCCCAATGGGGGAGGCGGTGTTGCGTGGTTCGCCCATATAGGTGGATTCCTTGTGGGTATTGCAACGATAAAACTCTTGTTGCCAAGGAGGAACAGACAGTGGTTGTAACATGCCCGAAATGCAGGACCAGACTTAAGGTTGCTGAAGAAAAGCTCACTATCGGAGGTTCACGTTTTAAATGTCCCAAATGCAACACATTACTCTTTGTAAAAAAGCCATCTCCGGCACCGGAAAGGCCTGTGAACAAAATCAAGGTAATTGTAGCTCATTCCAATCCGGCAGTCATGAGCGAAATAACCGCTTTACTGCACGCCAACTCTTACCAAACGATCACCGCCACGGACGGGATAGAGGCCATGGTAAAAGCTGTTAAGGAACTGCCTTTTATGGCAGTTATGGAGGTTAGCCTTCCTAAAATTTATGGGTTTGAAGTTTGCAAACGACTTAAAGGCAGACCTGAAACAAAAGGCATGAAATTCATACTGGTCAGTTCTCCCTACGACAAAACAAGGTACAGGAGGGAACCCGCCTCTCTTTACGAGGCTGACGACTATATCGAGGAGCACCAGATATCCGATGTTCTTATTAACTCTATCAACTCCCTGACAGGATCTTCTCAGGAGCCGGAAGTCAAGAAAATTATAACAACACCGGCTGAAGAACCTCCTGAGAAAACTGAGCCGAAGCCCGTTCCGCCTCAGATTATGGAGAAAGAACCGGAACCAGGGCTTAAACCTCAGGAGAAAATAAAACATCCCGAACCGGATGAAAGAATTGAGCGTGCCAGGAGGCTTGCGCGTACAATAGTATCCGACATTTATTTGTATAACGTCGCCAAAGCAGACGCATCCATTAAAAATGATACTTTCTCCTCGGTATTCGCGTCTGAACTGAGGGAAGGCATTAAACTGTATGAAAACAGGATACCGCAGGAAATACGGGCAAAGGGCGATTTCTTCAAAGATACCATTAAAGAGTTTATCGAGAATAAGAAAAGGTCTTTATAGATTATAATCTTATAAAACTTAGAAAATAAGCGAAAAAAATAGATTTCCTTATTTATCTGCCATTATTCATCATTCTTCAGCCATTAGAAGCCTTGCCATCATAAGCCGATTAGTATTATATTAGCACTCACTGACTTCGAGTGCTAACAAAATAAAAATCTATTTCAAACAGAAAGGAGAGTTGTTTATGAAATTTAAACCGCTCAGAGACAGGGTATTCGTTAAGTTTTCATCAGAAGAGGAAAAGACTGCGGGAGGGCTTTACATTCCGGACACGGCAAAGGAAAAACCGCAGAAGGGCAAAATCGTTGCAATCGGTACCGGCAAGGTTACCGATGACGGTAAACGTCAGCCCATGGAGGTAAAGGTTGGAGATACCATACTTTTTGACAAGTATTCGGGATCGAAGATCAAGATTGACGATGAAGAGTTTCTTATCATAAGGGAAGAAGACATTCTGGGAATCGTCGAATAACATCAATTTAAAATATCAAAGGAGGATTTATTAATGGCAAAGCAGTTACTTTTCGATGAGGCAGCACGGGGCGCAATACTCAAAGGAGTCGCTATGCTGACCGATGCAGTAAAGGCCACATTGGGACCTAAAGGAAGGAATGCGATACTCGACAAAAAATACGGTGCACCTACAATAACAAAAGACGGCGTTACCGTAGCAAAAGAGATCGAACTCAAAGACCCATGGGAAAACATGGGAGCCCAGCTTGTAAGAGAAGTTGCTTCAAAGACATCTGATACGGCAGGAGACGGCACTACAACAGCAACTGTACTGGCGCATGCCATTTACAGGGAAGGCATGAAGAATGTTGCAGCAGGAGCAAGCCCGATGGACATCAAGAGGGGAATCGAGAAAACAGTTGCAGTCGTGGTTGAGGAACTTAAGAAACTGAGCAAACCTGTGCAGGACAAGAAAGAGATCGCTCAGGTCGGTACAATCTCGGCCAATAACGATGCGTCTGTCGGCGAGTTGATTGCCGAGGCCATGGACAAGGTGGGCAAAGACGGGGTCATCACTGTCGAAGAAGCCAAGAGCATGGCAACGACGCTTGATGTGGTTGAAGGCATGCAGTTTGACAGGGGATATATATCTCCATATTTCATTACCGATCCCGAAAGGATGGAATGCATACTCGAGGATGCCTTCATTCTTATCCATGAGAAAAAGATCTCCAGCATGAAAGACCTTCTACCGATACTTGAGCAGACTGCAAAAATGGGCAAGCCTCTCATGATCCTTGCTGAAGAAGTGGAGGGCGAAGCCCTTGCAACTCTTGTTGTGAACAAACTCCGCGGGACGATACAGGTATGCGGCGTAAAGGCCCCCGGGTTCGGCGACAGACGCAAGGCAATGTTGGAGGATATCGCCGTTCTTACCGGCGGCACTGTTATATCGGAAGATCTTGGAATAAAACTTGAGAGCATTAAAATCACCGATCTTGGAAGGGCAAAGAAGATCAACGTCGACAAGGAAAACACGACAATTGTCGAAGGCGCGGGAGACCCGCAGAAGATTCAGGGCCGCGTGAAACAGCTGAAGACCCAGATAGAGGAGACAACCTCAGATTACGACAGAGAGAAACTCCAGGAAAGGCTCGCAAAACTCGTAGGCGGCGTTGCAGTAATAAATGTCGGCGCAGCTACCGAGACTGAGATGAAAGAAAAGAAGGCCAGAGTGGAAGACGCGCTCAATGCAACAAGGGCTGCGGTTGAGGAAGGCATCATTCCCGGCGGCGGCGTAGCTTATCTCAGATGTCTCCCTGCCCTAAAGTCTCTCAAGCTCGAAAACGACCAGCAGATCGGCGTTGAAATTATAAGAAGGTCGCTCGAAGAGCCGATAAGACAGATAGTTAACAACGCAGGACTCGAAGGGTCCGTAATAGTCGAGAAAGTGAAGCACTCAAAAGAGGTTAACTACGGCTTTGACGCAGATAAGGAAGAGTATGTAGATATGATAAAGTCAGGCATCATCGACCCTACCAAGGTTACACGCTACGCACTTCAGAACGCGGCATCTGTTGCAGCCCTTATGCTTACAACCTCGGTCATGATAACTGATATACCCGAGGAGAAGCCTGAACCTGCAATGCCTCCCGGAGGAGGAATGGGCGGGATGTACTAAAAACAACCGTTAATAATTATTGACGGCAGATTTCACTAACCCGAGGGGTAATTCTTTAATAAGATTACCCCTCATTATTTTTTAAGGATTTGACTATGCATTAAATCTTTTGTCATCCTAAAGACTATGAAAAAAAACATAATAATTGCATTTGCCGGTATTGCGCTCACCTTTGCTGTCTATATTGCGGTTCAGCTGTTATCAACGCTCCCCGTAGGAAGTAAAACAATAGAAGTTCAAATCCCGAAAGGCGCAACCTTCAGGCAGGCAGTAGAAATATTCAGCCGGGAAGGCGTTATCAGGGACAAAAATTTTTTTATTCTTGCAGGCAGGGTCACTGGTCTGGACAGAAGGATAAGGGCCGGATACTACCAGATCTACCGGCCGATGGATGCACTGGACCTCCTCAGAGTATTGAGAGATGGGCAGATCATCGAATTTGCGGTTACTGTAATCGAGGGAGATTCCCTGCAGGAGATTGCCGGCAAGTTATCGGAAAAAGGCATCGTCACAAGAGAGACTTTTCTGGCTCTTGCATCTGACGCAAAATTTCTTTATACATTTGATATCGATAGCCCATCTGCTGAAGGCTATCTGTTTCCGGACACGTACAGAATACCGAAAGGCATGGAACCCCGTGAAACAGTAGCTATGATGATTAACAATTTGAGGGGGAAACTAACGTTCGAGATGATGGAGAGGATGGAGGAACTCGGTTTTTCAGAGAATGAAATCTTGACTCTTGCATCCATCATAGAAAAAGAGGCCGTTACAGATGATGAAAGAGCCGTAATCTCGGCGGTATATCACAACAGACTGAAAAAAAGAATACCCTTGCAGGCTGATCCGACCGCTATTTACGGGATTAAGGGTTCGAAGGAAAAAATATTGCTAAGCGATCTGAAACGGAAAACGCCCTACAACACTTACGTTGTCAGAGGACTTCCTCCCGGGCCCATAGCATCACCGGGGATAAAGTCGATCATGGCAGCACTTTATCCGGCAGACGTGCCATACATTTATTTTGTATCCAACAATGACGGTACCCACACGTTCTCCGTTACCCTTGCAGAGCATAATGCCGCTGTCAGGGCCTATCGGGAAAAGAAGAAGAATCAGGACTCATATGAGGAGATAGATAATGATGGCATGCTTGATGATGAAGACTCGTAAAAAAACCAGAACAATTTATGTGGGCAGCGTTCCCGTTGGGGGCAAAAATCCGGTTGTAGTCCAATCCATGACCAAAACATATACAGCTGATACCAGGGCAACGGTCAATCAGATCCTTTCTCTCGAAGCCCTGGGATGTGAAATCATCAGGCTCGCAGTTCCTGATATGACAGCTGCTAAAGCTCTTATAAAGATAAAGCGCTCTGTTCGCATTCCTATGATAGCCGACATACACTTCGACTGGCGGCTTGCCATGGAGGCTTTACGGCAGGGGATTGATGGCCTGAGGTTAAACCCCGGCAATATAGGAGCCCGATGGAAGGTGAGGGAAGTAGTTGCAGCAGCCGGGGACATTGGAATCCCCATACGAATAGGGGTGAATGCAGGTTCTCTCGAAAAAGATCTTCTCCGCAAATACGGGCATCCGTCACCTGAGGCCCTTGTTGAAAGCGCCGGAAGGAGCATACACATACTCGAAGAACTCGGCTTCAGGAACATCAAGATTTCACTCAAGGCCTCGGATGTCCTGAAGACAGTCGGAGCTTACAGGTTATTTTCGAAGCAATACGATTATCCCGTTCACATCGGCATATCAGAGGCCGGTCCGCCCTCGACAGGTATAGTGAAAAGCGCTGTGGGGCTTGGCATCCTTCTGTCTGAAGGCATCGGAGATACCATAAGGGTCTCGCTCACCGCGGATCCTGCAGAAGAGGTTCGTGTAGCTTATGCCATACTCGCTTCGCTCGGGCTCAGACAAAAGGGGGTTAACATCATATCATGCCCCACCTGCGGCAGATGCGGTATCGACATGAAGAGGCTTGTGGCAAAAGTCGAAAATAAGGTCAAAAAACTTGATAAACCGATAACCGTTGCTGTTATGGGATGCATTGTGAACGGACCGGGTGAAGCAAGAGAGGCTGATGTAGGGATAGCAGGCGCAAAAGGCAAGGGGATTATTTTCAGAAAAGGCAAGGTAATCAGGTCTGCCGGCGAGCCTGAACTCCTGAATGAATTGCTGAAAGAAATTAAAGCGCTATGACAGCCGAAAAATGCATTTCAATTTAATTCATGCAGGCAGGCAGGCAGGCAGGCATGTGGGCAGCAAAAGCTCTCCGGCAGCTCCTTTGAAGGCGGTTATATATCCGGCGTCGCTGCACGTTTTCTTTCCGGACGATTGGCTGTTATCAGACCCAAATCCTGCGTTGGAGAGGTTTTGATGCGCACATGCCTGCATAACCGGGGGGGAATGGAATTTTCGGGTCAACAGCCTGTTAAGACTCATCCCCGCAAAGCACTATCCGGGCCTCGTTCCCTTCAGAGGTATTCATGTTTTTTGGAAGGCAGAATCCCTGGTACGGGAATAGTTTAGAGACCTGTTTGTCCTTTTAGCAATTTGTATTCCAGGCTGTCAACAAGCGCCTGGTATGAAGCCTCGATGATATTTTCGGACACCCCGACTGTGCCCCATCTCTCATCTTCGTCTCCTGATTCGATAAGCACCCTTACCTTTGCTGATGTGCCTTTTCCTGCGGTAAGCACACGCACCTTATAGTCATGCAGTATTATTCTCTTCAGCTGCGGATAGAACTTGTCAAGGGCCTTGCGTAATGCGTTGTCTATAGCATTGACAGGCCCATGTCCTGTTGCAGCAGTATGTTCCACCCGGCCGCCGACCTTGACCATAATCGTAGCCTCGCTCATCGCCTCCTCTCCTTCCCTGCGCTTTTCGACAATAATCCTGAAGCCGATCAGATCAAAGAATCTCTTGTGGAGGCCTAGCGCCTTTTTCATCAGCAGTTCGAATGACGCTTCAGCTGCCTCAAACTGGAACCCCTCATTTTCAAGGTTCTTAAGGGTTGTAACTATATCCTGCAGCTGCGGAGATTCCGCGTCAAGACGGATCCCGAATTCCTCGGCCTTGCGCAATATATTGCTCTTGCCGGCAAGGTCCGATATAAGCACACGCTGGGAATTGCCCACAAGCTCAGGCTTTATGTGTTCATATGTTTCCGGTCTTTTCCTGATTGCGCTGACATGGATTCCGGCCTTGTGCGCAAAAGCGCTGTCACCTACAAAAGGCAGCCGTTTGAAATGCCTCATATTGGCTATCTCATTTACAAACCTTGACACATCCCTTAACCTTCTCAATCTTTCAGGATCGATGCATTGCAGACCGAGTTTGATCTGCAGGTTGGGGATTATCGAGCATAAATTAGCATTGCCGCAACGTTCTCCGAAGCCGTTGACTGTGCCCTGGACCTGCGATGCGCCGTTTTCAACCGCAATAACAGAATTCGCCACTGCACATTCCGAGTCGTTATGAGCATGTATCCCAAGCGGCGTCCGGATTTTTTTTACTATCTCCCTGAAGATTTTCCTGACATCACCGGTAAGTGTTCCCCCATTCGTATCACATGGGATAATGCAGTCGGCACCACCATCCTGGGCAGCCAGAAGACACTTAAGGGCATATTGAGGGTTATCCCTATACCCGTCGAAGAAGTGCTCTGCATCAAAAAAAACTGTCTCTGCATGTTTCTTCAGATAGGCAATCGAGTCATGAATGATATCAAGGTTTTCCTGCAATGATATTTTAAGGGCTTCTTTTACATGGAAATCCGATGTCTTTCCGAAAATAGTTATAATGCGGGCTTTGGAATCAAGAAGTGATTTGAAAATCAGGTCATTGCCCGGTTTGTATTTAGGCCTGTGCGTACTGCCGAACGCAACAACCTTAGAGGCTTCAAGCTTGAGCTTTCTTACTTTTTTAAAATACTCAAGGTCCTTGGGATTCGAACCGGGCCATCCGCCCTCGACAAAGTGCACACCGAGCTCGTCGAGTTTTTCGGTTATGCGCAGTTTATCCTCGAGAGAAAACGATATGTCTTCCGACTGGGATCCGTCCCTCAATGTTGTATCATAAATCTCAATCCTGCGCATGGTATTTCCCTGTTAATTAGTTTACCGCCGGCTGACTTTTGGCCTACGGTTTTTCCTTTTCTTATCCCCGAGATCAAAGGCATCGTGGAGCACCCTGACCGCAAGTTCCGTAAACTTTGAATCGATAATACACGATACCTTAATCTCTGAAGTGCTTATCATCATTATATTGATGTTGTGCTTTGCAAAGGTCCCGAACATCTTTGCCGCAACACCTGAATGGGTCCTCATGCCCACACCGATAACCGAGACTTTAGCGATATCCTCCCTCAGCTTCACATCTTCGGCGCCAAGTTTCTTAACGATTCCCTCCGTAATACCGAGGGCGCTTTTACCGTCTGCCCTGGCTACTGTGAAGGATATATCTGTAGACTTACCATCGCTGCTTATGTTCTGGACGATTATGTCAACAACGATATTTGCAGCCGCGATTGCATCGAAGAGTCTGGCAGCTACGCCCGGCTTGTCGGGAACCGCGATAACGGTAATTTTTGCCTGGTTTTTGTCATAGGCAACTCCGGATACCATAACCTTCTCCATATCCTTATCCTCCTTGACCACGAGCGTGCCCGGGTTGTTGTTGAAACTCGACCTTACCACGAGAGGCACTCCGTATTTCTTCGCGAATTCTACCGATCTTGTCTGCAGCACCTTTGCTCCGAGGCTCGCCAGTTCCAGCATTTCGTCGTAAGAAATCTTATCAAGCTTCCTTGCCCCCGGTACAATACCTGGGTCAGTCGTAAATACGCCGTCGACATCCGTGTAAATCTCACAAAGGTCTGCGCCAAGAGCCGCCGCCAAAGCCACGGCGGTAAGATCGGAGCCGCCCCTGCCAAGGGTCGTAACCTCGGAAGTCCCGGAAACGCCCTGAAACCCGGCTATAACCGGGACTATCCCTTTTCTCAAAGCTTTCCTTACCCGCTCGCCGGTGATTTTTTCTATCTTTGCCTTTGTATGAACCGAATCGGTAATAATCCCAACCTGCCTTCCGGTAAACGACATCGAAGGCGAACCAAGCTCGGTTATCGCAATTGCCGTAAGCGCAGCGCTGGTTCGTTCGCCGACTGAAAGGAGAAGGTCCATCTCTCTTCCCTCGGGAGTCAATGATATGCGGCCTGCAAGACCTATCAGTTTATCCGTTTCGCCGGACATGGCAGAAACAATGACGACAATATCGGCGCCCTTTTTCTTTGCTGCCAATACACGGGCTGCAACAGACTGGATTCTCTCGATGCTCCCGACGGACGTACCGCCGTATTTCTGAACGATCAGCATACTAATGAAACCTCTTATCCCTTATTTGTAGTGTGTCAGTAAAGTCTCTATCTGTCATGCTGAATTTATTTCAGCATCTCATGAAATCAATATGCTTCGAGACCCTGAAACAAGATCAGGTCGACAAAACAGCAATTAATACCCATACAACATTTGCGGACTATTAACAGAATATCATTTCTTTTTCTTCTTCATCGGTTTGTCGCAGCAGATAATATCACAACTTTCCACACAACCGCACGCTTTATCGACTGCTAACACCAGTCCGCACACGTTACAGACATACTTATCACCTTTGTTCAGGCCTTTTTTTGCCGCCGCTGTCCTTACAGGTTTTTTTAGAGCTGCTTTCTTTGGCGCTGCCTTCTTTGCTGTTGTTTTTTTTGCTGCCGCTTTCTTTACCGCCATGCAGATTACCTCCCTTTCAAGTTAAGTATATAGTCACAAATGAAAAAATGACTTACTTCATTATATCAAAAAAATTTCCTAAATTACCGGGGTTAATACCAGAATACCGATATTAGAGATTACATGGAATTAACCCTTATGTCACTGCGAGAACCCTATTGGTTCGTAACAATACAATCTTCGAAGGAGAGGAGATTGCTTCGCTTCGCCCGCAATGACAATATTCTATACCGGGATTCGATATATACCGTCTAATGAGTATGTCTTCATTATGCTAGAATAGAGGCAGCAAAATGCTGATCAGATTGGCTACAGGCCGGACATTCGATATAACTGATGGAGAAAGTATACTCCAGGCACTTAAAAAGCATGGAGTTTACCTGGTTTCCTCATGCGGCGGTAAAGGAACATGCGGCAAATGCCGCATTAAGATATTTTCCGGGGACTACAGTTCAGGATCGGCTGGAAGGCTTGAACCGCGTGACAGGGAATCAGGAATCGCTCTTGCCTGCCAGACGTTTCCCTCAGGAGACGTCTTCATCGACATCCCGAAAGAATCCCTGATTGTCGTAGGCGATGTCATAGAAATTTCAAGGGCAAAAGACCTCACGGGACTTTTCCGTTCGCTGGACGGCCGGATTTCGCCGCTCGTAAAACATGTCAAGCTTGAAGTCGCTCCACCCTCAATAGAAAATAATACAGGAGACCTTGAACGCCTTGAAAAAGCTGCCGAAGAAAAGGGGTTAAAAGGGGTTGGCTTTTCCCATGCCACAGTCGCATCGCTCGCAAAATCCCTCAGGGAAGCCGCATGGAAAATTGACCTTGCTTACACAGACGGGTACGAGGCACTTTTCATATCCCCTGACAAGCAAAAAATCAGATACGGAATTGCAGCAGATATAGGTACTACGACGGTGGTCGTGTATCTCGTAAACCTGCTTGAAGGTACTGTCGTTGACGTGGGATCAACATACAATTCACAGATACGGTTCGGAGATGACGTGATAACTAGGATAATCTTTGCAACAGAAGGGGATGGACTCGAAGAACTCCGGGAGGCAGTGGTTACCGACATCAACAACCTGCTTGCACCAATGCTTGAACGGCAGTCTTTAAGCATCGAAGATATCGAGACAGCCGTCCTTTCAGGCAATACCACAATGATGCATATATTCTGGGGGTTGCCCCCCGCTTACATCAGGGAAGAGCCCTATACTCCTACGCTTAACAAGTTTCCGTTATGGAAAGCGGGCAACAGAGAAATCACCATAAACAGTCAGGCGCCCATATACACTGTTCCATGTGTTGCAAGTTATGTAGGAGGAGACATCGTTGCAGGGGTTCTCGCTTCGGAAATCCACAGGAGAAGCGGCATTTCCCTTTTTATTGACATCGGCACAAACGGAGAAATCGTTATCGGCAACAATGAATGGCTCGTGACTGCTGCATGCTCTGCCGGCCCCTGTTTCGAAGGAAGCGGCATAAGATACGGCATGAGGGCAACTGAAGGAGCTATAGAATCTATAAGGATAGATCCTGTAACTTTCGAGCCGTCTCTTGGAGTAATCGGCAACGCCAAACCTTCAGGCATATGTGGCTCGGGCATGATAGATGCTGTCACAGAGATGTTTCTCAGTGGCCTCATAGACCGGAAGGGTAAGTTTGCAGAAGCCACCGATACAAAAAGGATCAGGAAGGGGCATGAGGGTCATGAATTCCTTTTTTTCAGCGATGATCAGAGAGAGATTGTCCTTTCCGCGGTCGATATAGAGAATATCATAAGGTCAAAGGCTGCGATTTATGCGGGCATATCACTGCTTCTGAAAAAGGTGGGGCTAGCAGTCAATGACATAGAAACTGTCTGTATCGCAGGCGGGTTCGGCAATTACCTTAATGTCGATAAAGCAATCGCCATCGGGATGCTGCCCGATATCCCGAGGGGAAAATACAGGTTCCTCGGCAATACTTCCATCGCCGGAGCATATTTATGCCTGCTCTCAGAAGGGATGAGAAAAGAGGCGGAGGAAATAGCCCGCAAGATGACTAATATCGAACTCTCCGTATCGAGAAGATTCATGGAAGAATACATGTCCGCCCTTTTCCTCCCCCATACAGAGATAAGTTTATTCCCGACAGTGGAGAAACTGAGAGAAGAGAGAAAAAGATAGTAAGATAGTCAAACAGTAAAAGAAGAACTGCTTACTACTTACTTTTTTTAGTGCATAGGTCCAGTGGACAGAAGCTTATCCACCTCTCTGCGTATAACGGAAGCCGGTATTCCGCCATGTATCTTCAGTATACCGTTTATCAGAATGACCGGCGTATTCAGCGCTCCCATTCGCAGGAGTTCCTTGATATCGTCAAACTCTTCTTCTCCGTTCACAAAAAGATCGACATATTCGACGCATACCGAAGAGGGATAAAAATAATTCATCTCCTTGGATAGTTCTTCCGAAAGCACCCTGTTCGTGCCTGAAACCTCGGTGCTGTTATCATCAAAGAGGATGCCCTCCGTTGGATTGTCAAGTATCTGTATATGGACTCTCTGGAACATCCCGCCTACCTCTCTTTCCCTGAGCTGACTATCATATTGTCTATGAGCCTGGTTCCGCCAATCCTGACAGCCACCGCAACAAGTATCTCGCCTTTTACTGCAGTGAGCTGATCAAGTGTTAAAGGGTCGTACACTCCGGCATAATCTATGCCGGCTACTGCAGGCTCAGCGGATATTCTTTCATGCATGAACTCCCGGATGCGCTCTGCGTCTATTATACCAGATTCAACCATACCGGACGCCTCTGAAAGTGTTCGGTAAATGACTGCCGCCGCCACTCTCTCCGTAGCGCCGAGAAAGGCATTTCTAGAGCTCATGGCAAGTCCGTCACGCTCCCTTAAAGTCGGACAAACTACTACGCCGGCATCAATGTTTAGGTCTCTTGCCATCTGTCTTATTACAACGGTCTGCTGAAAATCTTTCTGTCCGAAATAAACCCTGGACGGTTTGACAATATTAAGCAGCTTTGTCACCACAGTTGCCACTCCCCTGAAATGACCCGGCCTGAAAGCACCGCATAGCCTGCCTGATATGCCCTCAACCTCTACGTGCGTCGAGAAACCTTCACCGTACATGAGAGCGCTATCCGGCACAAAAAGAATATCTACCTCTTCTCTGCGAAGCTTATCGGTATCTTCTTCGATATCCCTCGGATAGGTATGAAAATCCTCAGAAGGTCCGAACTGCAGAGGATTCACAAATATACTCACGACCGCAACGTTGTTTTCCTGTCGGGCTCTTCTCACAAGACTAAGGTGACCTTCGTGCAGCGCCCCCATAGTTGGCACAAGGCCTATTGATTTCCCCCGACGTATACTCTCATCGGCTGTACCCTGCATTACACCCGGGATTCGAATGATTTCCATGAATTCCTCTTTGGATTATTAGATATGCACAAGAAAGCGTTTTTCGATATAACCTATCCAAACCAGGGTATTTTTGTCAAATTATCCCGAAAATCGGGACTTTTAAAGATATGATATGGTAGAATTCAGAGTTGTGGAAGAGGTGGGCGTAGTCAAGAGCATCAAAGGCCCGACAGCAGTAGTCTGTATTCCTAAAAAAAATGCTTGCGAGGGCTGTTCCCTTAAAATGTGCAAGCCGGATGAACAATATATGGAGATAGAAGCCTTCAATTCCGCTGAGGCGCGTATCGGACATAAGGTCAGGGTAGTAATGAAGCCGTATTCTTATCTGAAAAGCTCGGGCATCGTATATGGTATTCCGGCTCTTGCCCTTTTCATTGGGGCGGTTCTGGGCAAAGAGGTCTTCAGTCATTATATTAAGATGTTCGATTCTGACACTGTTTCCGCCATTTTTGCCTTCGGAGCCTTTGCCGCTTCTTTTTTGTTTATAAGGATCTGGAGCGTCAAATATGTTGCAAAAAGCAATATTAAGCCGGTTATTGAGGAAATAATCGAAGAATGAGATTATGAAGTGGAGCAGAAAGGATGAAAAATCTCCTTCATCCTTTGCAAATCATCCCTCATTATTCATTCTTCATAAATTAAAGGGGGAGTTATGGCAATTGAAGTCGACAAGATAAGGAATGTCGCTGTTATAGCGCATGGCGGTGCGGGAAAGACCTCGCTTGTCGAGGCGATGCTTTATGATTCTGGTTCAATCGACAGAATGGGGAATGTTGAAGACGGAACTACTGTAACGGATCACGAGCCCGAGGAAATAGCCAGGAAGATCACCATAACCTCTTCTCCGGCGTTCTGCGACTGGAACGGCTACAGGGTCAATCTCATAGATACCCCCGGGTTCATCAACTTCCTTGAGGATACACGGGGATGTCTGCGCGCAGTTGACGGAGCCGTCGTCATAGTCAGTGCCATCTCCGGGGTCAAGGCTGAAACGCAGAAGATATGGAAGTATGCGTCTGAATTCGAAATACCGAGGATAATCTTCGTAAACAAAATGGACAAGGACAACGCCAATTTCCCAAGAGCGGTCGGAGAAGTTGAGAAGGCTTTTAAAAAAGAAGCACTGCCTCTTCAATTACCGATAGGATCCGGCGATAGTTTTTCAGGAATTGTGGACCTGATAAGGATGAAGGCCTTTACCTACAGCAACGGCAAAGCTCAGGAAGCCGACATGCCTTCTGATATGGATGACGAGATTCAGGACTACAGAAAGAAACTTATAGAAAAGATCGTGGAGTCGGACGACACTCTCCTCGAGCGTTATCTCGAAGGAGACACTCTTACGGAAAACGAAATCATAAAGGGAGTTAAAGAAGGTTCATTGACAAAGAGGTTCATCCCTGTGACATGCGGATCGGCGACCAGAAACATCTCTGTCCCTGAGTTGCTCGATACGATGATTCTATGCCTCCCGTCGCCTGAAGAGATGGCGCGCATATCCCCTGTCAGGGGGAAAAACCCCAAAGACGGGAAAGAGGTCGAGAGGAAACCCTCGCAGTCGGAACCCTTGTCTGCATTTGTATTCAAGACTATTGCGGATCCTTTTGCAGGAAGGCTGTCAATATTCAGGGTCTATTCAGGTTCGCTTAAAGCAGATTCGAACGTATTGAACACAACATCAGGCGCAAAAGAAAGGATCGGCCAGGTCTTTCATCTCATGGGCAAAAAACAGATTTCCGCACAGATGATCGGGGCAGGAGAGATAGGGGTCGTAGCAAAGCTCAAGGAGACCTTTACAGGCGATACCCTGTCGGATGATTCAAACCCTGTCTGTTTCGATAAGGTAAAATTTTCCGATCCTATAATCTCATACGCAATAGCTCCCAAGAGTAAAGGCGATGAGGACAAGGTGGGCACAGGACTCCACAGAATCCTCGAAGAGGATCCCACATTGAAGTTTCAGAGGGATGAGGAGACAAAAGAGATGCTGCTTTCCGGCATGGGACAGGTTCACCTTGAAGTCACCCTGGACAGGCTGAAGAGAAAATTCGGCGTTGAAGTATTGATGAAAACCCCGAAAGTACCATACAGAGAGACAATAAAAGTTGCTTCAAAGGCTCAGGGGAGATATAAAAAGCAGTCGGGAGGACGCGGTCAATATGGAGATTGCTGGCTTGCTATAGAACCTATGCCAAGGGGCGGCGGATATGAATTTGCCGATAAGATTGTCGGCGGCGTGATTCCACAGCAGTACAGGCCTGCAGTTGAAAAGGGTGTTGTAGAGACTATGAAAGAAGGAGTAATTGCCGGGTATCCACTGGTCGATGTCAGGGTTTCTCTGTACGACGGGTCTTACCATACTGTGGACTCCTCTGAAATGGCCTTCAAGATTGCAGGGTCCATGGCGCTGAGAAAAGCCGTGCAGGAAGCAAAACCTATACTGCTGGAACCTATCATGAAGATAGAGGTGACAACCCCGGACGATACACTCGGAGCCGTTATAGGTGACCTGAATTCAAAAAGGGGGAGGGTCCAGGGGGTCGAACCCCAGGCCGGCGGCAATCAGAAGATAAACGCTCTTGTACCGATGTCCGAGATGCTGACATATGCAAATCAGCTTACAAGCCTGACTTCGGGCAGGGGCCTTTATTCAATGGAATTTTCGCACTACGAGGAACTGCCCAGCCATTTGACGCAGAAGATAATCGCCGATAGGGAAGCCCAGAAAAAGGAAAAAGCTGAAGAGAAATAACTTAAGTTGAATTAACCATGACAGAAGATTATAAAGACACGCTGAACCTTCCGCAGACGGACTTCCCGATGAAGGCGAACCTTGCACAAAAAGAGCCTTTAATCCTTAAGTTCTGGGAAGAAAACGGAATATACGAAAGGCTACAGGAAAAGAACAGGAACAGCATGCATTATATCCTGCATGACGGTCCTCCCTATGCGAACGGCCATATCCACATCGGCCATGCGCTGAACAAAATTCTCAAGGATATCATAATCAAATTCAAATCGATGAAGGGTTTTTATTCCCCGTATGTCCCCGGCTGGGACTGCCACGGCCTGCCGATAGAACTCCAGGTAGACAAAGGACTCGGTGAAAACAAAAACAGGCTTGATATACTCGAAAAGAGGCTCCTCTGCAGGGAGTATGCTGAAAAATTCGTCGGCATCCAGAGGGAAGAATTCATCAGGCTTGGCGTCTTCGGCGATTGGGGCAGGCCTTATTTGACTATGTCGAATGAATATGAGGCCACGATCGTAAGGGAGTTCTGCAAATTCGTTGAGTCCGGGAATGTATATAAAGGCAAAAAACCGGTCCACTGGTGCCCTTCCTGCGTCACAGCCCTGGCCGAAGCAGAGGTTGAATACGGCGACAAAGAGTCACCATCAATATTCGTCAAGTTTGCTCTTGACGAGGATAATATAAACAGTTTTTTCCCGGAGCTGAAGGGTAAGAGCGTATTCGTGCTCATCTGGACAACAACTCCATGGACACTTCCTGCCAATCTGGCTATCGCCTTTAATCCAGACTTTGATTACGCAGCCGTTGAGCATGAAGGCGAAATTGTCATAATAGCCGAAGGTCGGGTTGTGCCGCTCAGACAGAAGATCGGCCTTCTGGGCGATATAATCCTGAAGAAACCGGGCAAGGACCTTGAAGGCCTTCAGTCCCTGCATCCGTTCTTCGAAAGAAAGTCGGGGGCGGTGCTTGCGGAATTCGTTTCTCTTGATGAGGGGACAGGCATTGTGCATATCGCTCCCGGCCACGGTGAGGATGATTATGAGATCGGCTTGAAGCATGGGCTCGATATATATGCTCCGGTGGATGGTCAGGGTAAATTCAAATTTTCCGGGTCTGAACAGAATTCTCCTCTTCAGGGCAAATTCGTCTTCAAGGCGAACGCAGAGATTATAGATATCCTTAAGACCAAAAACGCGCTCATTAAAGAAGAAAAAATTACTCATTCCTATCCTCACTGCTGGCGCTGCAAAAAACCTGTAATCTTCAGGGCCACTGAACAGTGGTTTATCTCGATGGACAAAAACGCTCTGAGAGAACAAGCACTATCCGGCATCAATAAAGTAACCTGGATACCCGGATGGGGCAGGGAGAGGATCCACGGGATGGTCATGAACAGGCCTGACTGGTGCCTCTCGCGGCAGAGGGCATGGGGTGTTCCTGTCACAATTCTTAAATGCGACGACTGCGAAGAGTTTATTACAGACCATGATATCCTGTCGAATATCGTCGCCCTGGTCGAAAAACATGGGGCAGATATCTGGTTCTCGAAAAAAGCCCCGGAATTGCTGCCTCCAGGATACAGATGCAGGAAATGCAGCGGGACATCTTTTTCAAAGGAAATGGACATCCTCGATGTTTGGTTCGATTCCGGAGTCAGCCATGCGGCTGTCCTTGAGAGGGACGAGCGGCTTTCCTGGCCTGCAGACATATATCTTGAAGGGAGTGACCAGCACAGGGGATGGTTTCAGAGCTCTCTGCTCGCTTCAACAGGCACAAGAGGGAATGCTCCGTACAGAACTGTGCTCACGCACGGCTTTACCGTCGACGGTCAGGGGAAAAAGATGTCCAAATCCCTCGGCAATGTTGTGGCACCGCAGGAAGTAATAAAAAACAACGGAGCCGAGATACTGCGCCTGTGGGTTTCTGCAGAAGACTACAGAGATGATGTAAGAATCTCCAAAGAAATTATAGACCGGCTTACCGAGGCATACAGGAAGATACGCAACACCTGCAGGTTCCTGCTCGGAAACATTTATGACTTTGACGGAAAAGACTACAGCTCCGACATGCTCGATATAGACCGGTGGGCGATGAGCAGGCTTCAGACGTTTACGAAGAAGGTATCTGCAGCTTACGAAAACTTTGATTTCCACGAGGCCTTTCACATAATCTACAATTTCTGCATAGTAGACATGAGTTCTTTCTACCTCGACGTTCTGAAAGACAGGCTCTACACATTTAAGTCAAATTCTGCAGAAAGACGCGCAGCCCAGTGGGTCCTTTTCCGCATACTTTTATCGATGACCCGGCTGATGTCACCCGTAATTTCATTTACTGCGGAGGAAGTCTGGCAGAGTATCAGGCAGAAGGAAAAGGGTCTGGAAGATTCTGTTTTTTTGTCTCCTTTCCCGGAGGTTGACGATAAATACTATGACCGGGAACTGGAAGACAGATGGGACAGTCTCTTTAAACTCAGGAACGAAGTTAATAAGGCAATTGAGATAAGGCGGTCGGAGAGATTCCTTGGGAATTCCCTCGAGGCCATGGTAACACTCCGGTTGCCGGGAGAATATTATTCCCTCGCCGCCGGATGTCTTGATTTCCTGCCGGCCTTTTTCATCGTCTCCGCTGTCGAAATTTCAGATACGGACATTGAGGGCGCCTACAGAAGCGCCGATATCGAAGGTCTTGAGATAAAGGTCGGGAGGGCAGCCGGTATGAAATGCCAGAGGTGCTGGAACTGGAGTGAAAAAGTCGGCTCATTTAATGAAGCCCCTGAAGTGTGCGAGAGATGTTACAAGGTGATTTCAGGCACATAATGAAAAGATATACATACTCTCTGTTTATAGCCCTTTCAGTTATTGCCCTAGATCAGGCAACAAAATATCTCATCGTCAGTTTGATGTCTGCTTATGATTCCATAGAAATATTTTCATTCCTGCATATCGTAAATGTCAGGAACACGGGAGCGGCATTCGGCATATTCAGAGGCCTCGGCAGCGGCTTTTTTATTGTTATCTCACTGTCTGCCCTTGTCTTGCTGGGCTATATGATTATAAAGGATCTCTATAACCGGACAGGCCTTTCTCTCATTCTCGGCGGAGCAGTCGGCAATCTCATTGACAGGATTTATTACGGAAACGTCGTCGACTTTATAGATGTTTCCGTCGGCAGATATCACTGGCCCGCGTTCAATGTTGCTGACTCGGCTTTGACGGTCGGTATCGTCATCATAATTTTTTCATCTCTCCTGAAAAAAGAGAGGTGAATTTTTTGATGAGATAGTAAAAGGGAGAGTTGCTATGACAAACATCGAAAGAATTCGCAAAGAATACGAAACAGCTGTAAACAAAAAGCAGGGACTTTCGGAGAGACTCAGACAGACTGAAAAAAAAGACCCGACTAATTTGAGTCAGATTTGGATAATTCGTGATCAGATTGCCTATTGGGAAGGAAAATCTGAGGGACTGAAATTTGCTCTCGATGAACTTGAGAAATAAATCAGCACTGTCTTCGATGAAAAAAACCGGCTATCCCGTGATATTTATCAAAAACAGAGAAGCGAGATGCTTCAAGTGTGGTGATTACTTTTTATCAGCCCTCCTTCTGCCCGCCTCGAGTATCTTCTTTCTCAGCCTTACCGATTCAGGCGTGATCTCTACGAGTTCGTCTTCCTTAATGAATTCAATCGCCTGCTCAAGACTCATAATCTTCGGCGGCACCAGCTGCAGGGCATCGTCTGCGTTGGCAGCACGCATGTTTGTAAGCTTCTTTTCCTTAATTACGTTCACGTCAAGATCATTCGCCCTCGAGTTCTCGCCTATAACCATACCCTCGTAGACCGGAGTATTTTCTCTAATAAAGAGTGTTCCCCTTGGCTGCAGGTGGAAAAGGGCATATATAGTTGAAGTACCCTGCCTGTCGGCAACGAGCGCCCCTGTCTGCCTCTTTGAAATAGGCCCGTACCAGGGCTCATAGCCGTCAAAGAGATGATTGAGCAGCCCCGTTCCCCTTGTATCCGTCAGGAACTGGGACCTGAAACCGATCAGTCCCCTTGACGGGATCCTGAATTCAAGCCTTACCCTTCCGAAGCCGTTGTTATGCATCTTCTGCATCCTGCCTTTTCTCATCCCAACCTGCTGTGTGACAACTCCTATATAATCCTCTGGAACGTCTATCACCAAGGCTTCCATTGGCTCGTGCAGAACGCCGTTTACCGTCTTTGTCAACGTCTCCGGCATCGCAACGGAGAGTTCATACCCTTCCCGCCTCATCATCTCTATGAGTATAGCCAGCTGGAGCTCTCCCCGGCCCATAACTCTGAAGGAGTCCGTCTCCTCAAAGTCCACTTTAATTGCCACGTTATAGAGAAGTTCCCTTTCAAGTCTTTCGCGCAATTTCCTTGATGTAACATATCTGCCCTCTCTTCCCCCGAAAGGCGATGTGTTGACCGAAAATACTATTGATATTGTAGGTTCATCAACCTTAATCCGGGGCAGAGGCTTTGGGTTTTCGGCGTCTGTAACCGTATCCCCTATATTTATTCCTTCGATACCCGATAGCGCTATAATCTCTCCGGCAGAGGCTTCCTCAGCCGCAATCCTGTCCAGCCCCTGAAACGTGTAAAGTGACAAAACCTTTGTCTTTGAAATTTCACCGTCTCCCTTTACCATCGCGACATTGCTGCCTGTCTTAACAGTGCCGGAAAATACGCGCCCTATTGCGAGCCTCCCGACATAGTTGTCATAGTCTATATTGGTTACAAGAATCTGAAGCGGACCGTTGCTTTCGCCCGCAGGGGGAGGGATGGTCTCCAATATAGTATCGAAAAGCGGTTTAAGATTATCCGAATCATCTTCCATGCTCCTTTTTGCGGAACCCTGCTTTGCATTAGTAAAGAGAACGGGAAATTCGAGCTGCCCTTCCGTTGCATCGAGGTCAATAAAAAGATCATACACCTCATTAAGAACGGCCTGTATCCTTGCATCGCTCCTGTCTATCTTGTTGATTACAAGAATCGGAGGCAGTTTGAGTTCAAGGGCCTTTTTCAGCACAAATCTCGTCTGCGGAAGTGGTCCTTCGGAAGCATCAACGAGCAACAGGACCCCATCAACCATTTTCAGAGTCCTCTCAACTTCCCCGCCGAAGTCCGCGTGGCCGGGGGTATCCACTATATTTATCTTTGTCCCGTTAAATCTCACTGCTGCATTCTTTGCCATTATAGTTATACCGCGTTCCCGCTCCAGGTCGATATTGTCCATAATGCGTTCCTGCACCTTTTCATTGGTGCGGAAGATGCCGGACTGTTTCATCATCCCGTCAACAAGTGTGGTTTTGCCATGATCCACATGGGCTATAATAGCGATATTCCTCAAATCAGATTGTTTCATAAAAAATTATCCTCTTTTCTGTCTTCAAAATAGTCCTGTGCACCTGCCATGCACTGTCATAATAATGGAGACACTTGTATACGTATTCAGAGTATCAATCGAAATTCTATCGGCGGCAATGTCACGGGCAGGACATGGCAATGATACCAGGATGTATATTTTACCGTAACAGGAAGATAAAAAGATATAGGGGCCGGACATCAATCAAAACTTACCTGTTTGCGATCCTGAAGGGCTTTTCTGTGCATCTGCCTGATAATAATTGCATTTTCCGGCTTGAACCTTATTTGTTATACTAACCCCATGAACATAGGAGTATGCGGCAGCCACAGGACCGGGAAAACCACTCTGGCAGAGGCTATATCTCATAAAACAGGCATGCCGTTTGTCAGAACCGGCACTTCAGAGGTATTCAAAAAACACGGGCTGGATCCTTCCAGGCCGATGGATTTCGGTAAAAGACTCTGGATTCAACACGAAATACTGAATACTGCCGAGATAATCTGGAACTCCGAAAAAGAGCAATTTATAACCGACAGAACCCCTTTAGATATGATGGCTTATACCCTTGCCGATATCCAGGGCGCAACTGAAGTAAATCTTGAAGATTTAGACCGGTACTTTGTCAGATGTATTGATGTCACAAACAAGTTATTTCAAATATTAGTGTTGGTACAACCGGGGATTCCCCTTATGCATGAAGAAGGAAAAGCAGCTTTAAATGAGGGTTATCTGGAGCACCTGAATTATCTGATACTCGGGCTTTGCAGCCATGACCGCATAAAGGCGGCTTTTGTATATCTTCGCCGTGATATGACATCCCTGGAGGAGCGGGTGGATACGATTCTGCGTGAGCTTGAAAGTCGTGGAAAGACTGTTTGACAAAATACGGACTATTTAAAAATGGCACTGCGCGACGTCATAGGCCAGGATAGAGCTGTAAATATTCTCCTGAGGACAAACAGGCGGGGGCGCATACCTTCAGCCTACCTTTTTGCTGGTGAATCGGGGATAGGCAAGAAATACACCGCACTTAACCTTGCCAAAGCCCTGAACTGTCTGAGTCCATCTTCTCACCTTCCTGCCGATGGGGGAGATAGCGGTGTTACCGATGCCTGCGATGTATGTTCTTCGTGCAGAAGAATCGATTCAGGGGGACACCCGGATGTATTGCTAATTTCCCCCGAAAGCGGTCAGATAAGAATTGAAGAGATACGGGCGATAGATGATATGCTGTCGCTTAAGGCATTCGAAGGCAGATATAAAATAATTATTACCGATGATGCTGATACGATGAACCAGTATGCCGCAAACGCTTTTCTAAAGACTCTTGAAGAGCCTCCTCAGGACAGCCTGATAATACTGGTATCATCAAATCCGAGCCGTTTGCCTGATACCATAAAATCGCGCTGTTCACGAATTAACTTCACGCCGCTGGCCCATGATTTATGCAGGCGGGTTATCGAAAAAAACCTCTATGCCAACCTCGCGGTAAAAGGCAAAAAAACCGCCGGGTCTTCAAGCCTTCGCGAGGGAATATCGGAACCACCTGCAGATGACATCCTGCGTCTTCAGACTCTGGTAAGGCTTTCTATGGGAAGGCCCGGCAATGTCGTTTCAGAGGATATACTCGAAGAGAGGTCATGGTTCATCAATCTCCTGAAAGGGATGTTGAATGCTGAAAAAGATGGTTGGGCTTCCAGGGAAGAGATGGAAAGATGGTTCGAAATCCTGTTGATATTTATAAGGGATATGGCTGTCTTAAAAGAGACCGGCGATGAGACAAAGCTCGTCAATATCGATCTTGCTGCCTACCTGAGGAAAATAAGCAGTTCGACCCATATAAAGGTTATAATAGAAACTTACGGCAAGCTAAATGCCCTGAAAGGGTATCTGGCTTTCAATTTAAATAAATCCCTCACCTGGAACTATACCGGTTCTATTTTGAGGAATACTATGGACATGACACATGCCTGAAATTATCGGAGTGCGTTTCAAACCTTGCGGAAAGATATATGACTTCGAGGTCAACGGTCTTGAGGTCAAAAAGGGTGACTTCGTTGTTGTTGAGTCTGAACTGGGTCTCAACATAGGGAGTGTCGTTGCTGAGCGCCATGCGGCAGATGAAACCCAGAAGAAGTTCAAGAAGATCGTACGTAAGGCGACTGAGGAAGATTTTCAGCAAAAACAGACCAACATTTCCCTGGAAGACGAGGCGAGGGATAATTGTCTCGAAAGGATTATGGCGCGGGGGCTCCCGATGAAGCTGATATGCACAGAGGCCACCCTGGACAGAAAACGCATAATCTTCTACTTCACTGCCGACAAGAGGATCGATTTCAGAGAGCTGGTGAAAGACCTGGCCTCTAAATTCAAGACGCGCATCGAGATGAGGCAGATAGGAGTTAGGGATGGAGCCAGGATAGTTGGGAATTTAGGCATATGCGGCAGGGAGATATGCTGTAAGAGGTTTCTTACTTCTTTTGAGCCCATATCAATAAAAATGGCTAAGAAACAGGAACTTGTGCTGAACACTGGCAAGTTGTCCGGATCCTGCGGAAGGCTGATGTGCTGTCTCGGTTTCGAATACTCAGAGGCCCCTTATGAAGATACATCGCTGGTGGGGAAGGCCCTGCCGGCAAATGATGACGCGGATTTGGCTGAAGCTGAAAGTGTTATTTCGTCTCTCGAGCCGTTTGGCGGCAGCGGTCAGGAGGAGTATGAAGAGCTCTCTCTGCGTGACGAAGACCAGCCGTCAGAGCAGCAGCCTGTTAAACAGGAGCAAAAAGGGAAACGGAGAAGATGGCACCCCAGGAGACGCAAGAAACGGCCGGCCAAAAAGTGAAAGATACTTTTTACATTACCACCCCGATATATTATGTCAATGACGTGCCCCACATCGGACATGCTTATACAACCGTTGCAGCTGACGTCCTTGCAAGATACAACAGGCTGAAGGGCAGAGAGGTGTTCTTTTTAACCGGCACGGATGAACACGGCCAGAAAGTCGAGAAAGCCGCTCATGAGAAAGGCCTTGCTCCGAAGGTTCATGCCGATGCAATGGTCGAAAACTACAAACTCTTATGGCAGAAGCTCGATATCAGGAATGACGCCTTCATTCGCACTACTGATGAAGAACACATAACAATTGTGAGGGCTGTTCTGCAGGAACTGTTCGACAAGGGCGAGATAGAGAAGAGGCTTTATACAGGCTGGTACTGCCTCCCGGACGAGCGTTTCTGGACAGAGAAAGAGGTTATTGATGGCAAATGCCCTGACTGCAAAAGACCCGTTGAACAGATAGCTGAAGAAAATTATTTCTTCCTGATGTCAAAATATCAGCAGAGGCTTATAAAATACATAATTGAGGACAATCCCGTTTTCATACTCCCGGAAACAAGGAAAAATGAGATGCTCGGTTTTTTAAAGAACAATACCCTCGGCGACCTGTGCATCTCGAGACCGAAACAGCGTCTCTCCTGGGGTATTCCGCTCCCGTTTGATGAGAATTTTGTAACCTATGTCTGGTTTGATGCTCTGCTTAATTATTACACTGCAACAAAATATCTTGCACCAAAAGAGGATAAGCCTGGATTTCAGGTCTCAAATCTAACAACCGAGAAATGGTGGCCGCCTTCCCATCACTTAATAGGGAAGGATATTCTGACCACCCATGCGATTTACTGGTCCACCATGTTAATGGCGCTGGGCATGGAGTTGCCGAAAAATATTTTTGCGCACGGATGGTGGACCGTGGAGGGAAAAAAAATGTCGAAGTCGCTCGGCAACGTCGTCGACCCGCATCAGATTGCCGATGAATTCGGTGCAGACGCATTCAGATATTTTCTTTTCAGAGAGGTGCCCTTCGGACTTGACGGAGACTTCTCAAGACATGCCTTGGTGCAGCGCTACAACACAGACCTTGCCAACGATCTGGGTAATCTGCTCAGCCGTTCGCTTACAATGCTGGAGAAATATCGCGGTGGTGAAATTCCCGAACCTCTCCCTGGCAGGGACAGAGAAGATTTTGAGAAAAAAATCAAGGCATGGTTTAATACGGAGAAGGGTCTTCTTAATATTTATGATTCTTATTTGGGCAGACTTGAATTCCATCACGCGCTTGCCCAATTATGGCTTGTAATAAATGATATCAACGAATACATACAGCATACAGTTCCGTGGAAAGAGAAAGACGATGGAATACTTTCGAACATTCTGTATACGCTCTGTGAGTCTCTTAGGCTCATCGCGCTTTTCCTGTATCCCTTTATGCCGTCGACCTCGGAAAAGATATGGGGGCAACTCAATCTGGAAGGAGAAGTTTCCGGGATGAATCTTGATACTGAGGCAGTGTGGGGCGTGATCAGGCCTGGCACAATGATAAAGAAAGGTGCGGGTCTCTTTCCCCGTATAGAAAAAAGACCGTTGACGTAAAGGACATTTCAAATTCTTGACTTACCCGGAATCTCTCGGATAATATTAATGAACTCATTTACCCGACTATCAGAATGACTATCGCAATAGGCTGTGACCATGCAGGTGTTGAACTAAAAAAAGAGATTATATCTCTTTTGAATGATCTCCGCATTGAAGGGATAGACTTCGGCACAGATGGTCCGCAATCTGTAGACTACCCGGATTTTGGAGAAAAGGTTTCAAGTGCCGTCTCTTCAGGGAAAATGGCAAAAGGCATATTAATATGCGGAACCGGGATAGGGATGTCAATTGTAGCCAATAAATTCCCCGGCATAAGGGCTTCGTTATGCAATGATTTGTTCACAGCAAAGATGAGCAGACTCCACAACGACGCTAATATCCTTGTCATCGGAGGGAGAATCGTTGGAAGAGATCTGGCAAAGGAGATTGTTAAGACCTGGGTTACTACTCCCTTTGAAGGAGACAGGCATTCGAAAAGGCTCGAAAAAATCAGACTTATAGAGGACAGACTGAAAAAAAATGGATTATGATAACCTTAAAATAACCGACCCTGTAGTATATGAGGCGATCCGCAATGAGATAGACCGGGAGAGAAAAAACATCGTCCTTATCGCATCGGAAAACTATACCAGTCGCGAGGTCCTTGAAGTCCAGGGCTCGGTCTTCACAAACAAATATGCTGAAGGCTATCCCGGGAAAAGATATTACGGCGGATGTGAATATGCCGATATAGTGGAAAACCTGGCAATCCAGAGGGCTAAAGACCTGTTCGGCGCAGAGCACGTCAATGTGCAGCCGCATTCCGGATCCCAGGCAAATATGGCAGTGCTCTTTGCCTTTCTTAAGCCGGGGGATAAGATACTGAGCATGAGCCTTAGCCACGGAGGGCACCTAACACATGGTGCTTCTGTAAATTTCTCGGGAATTTTTTATAAAACTGCCTCATACGGTGTCAACAGGGATACCGGCTATATCGACTATGACGAGGTGAGGCGTCTTGCCCTGGAAAACAGACCAAGGCTGATACTGGTGGGCGCCAGCGCATATTCAAGGATTATCGATTTCAGTATATTCGCTGACATTGCAAAGGAAACCGGGGCTTATCTTATGGCGGATATTGCCCACATCGCCGGACTAGTTGCAGCAGGATTGCACCCTTCTCCCCTTCCCCATGCGGACTTTGTTACTACAACCACTCATAAGACGATGAGGGGCCCCAGGGGCGGTATGATTATGTGCAGAGCTGAATATGCGAAAGCGATAGATAAGATGATATTCCCCGGCATACAGGGAGGACCGCTGGTTCATGTGATCGCAGCCAAGGCTGTTGCCCTTAAAGAAGCCCTGGACCAGAAATTCAGGGATTATCAGGCAATGGTCATACAGAATGCAAGAAAACTTGCTGGTGAACTTGTGCAAAAAGGCTTCAGGGTCATCTCGGGCGGAACCGACAACCATATGATGCTTGTGGATTTGACAAGCAAAGGAATCACAGGAAAAGACGCTGAAGAGGCGCTGGGGAAAGCCCGCATCACGGTGAACAAGAATGTCATCCCTTATGATGAGAGGCCGCCCGCGGTAGCCAGTGGAATCAGACTCGGCACACCCTGCGTCACCACAAGAGGCATGGGTAAGGCGGAAATGACGGAAATAGCCGACATCCTGTCCACTGTTATACAGAACGGCAAGGATGATGAAGCCATATCTCCCCTCGTAAAAAGGATAGATTCCCTCTGCAACCGTTTCCCGGTCTATTAGGTTTTTCATGAAATGCCCCTTTTGCGACAATATCGAAGATAAGGTAATCGACTCGAGGACAAGCAGGGAAGGCAGCGCTATCCGGCGCAGACGCGAATGCCTGAAGTGCGGCAAACGATTCACCTCCTACGAGCGGGTCGAAGATATCATCCCCATGGTAATTAAAAAAGACGGTCGGAGAGAACCTTTTGACAGGGTAAAAATTCTGACCGGACTTAAAAAGGCATGCGAAAAAAGGCCGATAGGGATGGAAACGCTCGAAGGCATTACCGATTCTATAGAGAAAAAACTTATAGGCATGGGCATCAAAGAGATTCAGAGCACATGGGTCGGTGAAGAGGTAATGTCATCCCTTAAAGAACTCGATAAGGTTGCCTACGTCAGGTTTGCTTCTGTTTACAGACAGTTCAAGGATATAAATGAACTTATGAACGAAGTTAAGACCCTCTTCGATCACAAATAGGCGATACTTCTTTCTTACCCTGCTGATTCCGTCAAGAAATCAGGCCGTTTCATTATCATCATCTTTTTTCTTCATCCCGGGTTGAATGTCATATCTTCACACGTTTAAGCAAAGCAGAGTTCGTCACAACGGACAAAGAGCTTAAGGCCATAGCAGCCGCTGCTATTATAGGGTTCAGCAGGCCGAAAGCTGCGATGGGGATTACCGTCGTATTATAAAATAACGCCCAGAAAAGGTTCTGTTTGATCTTCTTCATCGTTGCCCTTGAGAGCTTTATGCTCCTGATCACGTCTCTGAGATCATCTTTCACGAGGATGATTCCGCCTGTTTCTTTTGCCACATCGGAGCCGCTGCCTATGGCTATGCCGATGTCCGACTGGGCAAGGGCCGGAGAATCGTTGATCCCGTCTCCGACCATTGCTACAACCTTCCCCTCTGCCTGAAGATCCTTTATCACCTTTGCTTTGTCTCCCGGGAGTACATTGGCAATAATCCTGTCTATGCCCACTTTTAAACCAATTGCTTTTGCGGTTCGTTCGTTATCGCCTGTCAGCATGATAACCTGAACTCCTTCAGCCTTAAGCCCCTTCACTACATCTTCAGCAAACTCCTTTACCGTATCGGCAACTGCAATCAATCCTCTGAGCCTTCCGTCTTCAGCCACGATCATCACGGTATTTCCTTTTTCTTCAAGGCCCGAAATCACATCTTCCCTGTCTTCGACAGGAACTCCGATATCCTCCATCAGTTTTCTGTTGCCTATTAATATCTGCTTGCCGCGGAGTCCCACTCTTACCCCATGACCCGGTATAGCCTCAAAGGTCTCAGAATCCGGTACAGCCAGCCCCAACATTTGCGCCCTGTTGACTATCGCCTCTGCAAGGGGATGCTCCGATCCCTTCTCCGCAACAGCAGCAGACATAAGGACATCCTCCGCGCTGCCCTCGAAAGTCACGATTTCCGTAACTTCAGGTTCGCCCTTTGTGAGCGTGCCCGTCTTATCGAATACGACGGCAGTCAGTTTCTCCGCTTTTTCAAGATATTCCGCTCCCCTTATAAGGATGCCGAGTTCGGCGCCTTTGCCCACCCCTACCATTAATGCCGCAGGTGTAGCGATTCCGATTGCGCACGGGCACGCGATTATCAGGACAGCAACAAATGAAAGGAGAGCAGTCGTATAATTTCCAAACAGGATCCATCCTGCCGCCGCGAGAAAAGCAACACCTACCACAGCAGGGACAAAATAGGAGGCTATCTTGTCGGCAACCCTCTGAATATTCGCAGTCGACGCCTGCGCTTCTTCGACCATCCTGATAATCTGGTTCAGCGTAGTGTCGGCGCCCACGTGTGTCGCCTTGAATTTGAAAGAACCGACTTTGTTCATGGTCCCGCCGATCACCTTGTCCCCTGTTTTCTTTTCCACCGGAACACTCTCTCCCGTTACCATTTTTTCATCGACCGAAGAATATCCGTCCACAACAAGTCCGTCTGTCGGTATCTTTTCTCCAGGCCTGACAACTATGATCTCATCCACCATAACCATCTCCGCAGGTATCTCCGTCTCCGAACCGTCTCTTATCACCCTTGCTGTCTGTGGTCTGAGGTCGAGGAGTTTCCGGATTGCGGCAGAGCTTCTTTTCTTGATGATTTCCTCCATGTATTTACCCAGCAGGACAAAAGCGATGATAATTGCAGAGACTTCGAAATAGACATTCTTCTCTTCGACAGGCAGAACACCCGGGAAGAAGACTACAAACGCGCTGTAAACGTAAGCTGTTGTCGTACCAAGGGCAATGAGGAAGTCCATATTTGCAACGCGATTTTTTATTGCATGCCAGGCACCGACATAAAATCCCTTTCCTCCGAAAATCATTATAGGGGTTGTAATGATGAAGAGCCATACACCCCATGTGAACCACGGAAGCCACGGGATGGGTACCCATGTGACGATCGTGGCTCCGGTGGCGAGGACCAGAAATGCCGCTGCCCTCAGCATTGCAAGGGCAACAATGCCGGTAAGCGCAATGGTCACGCGCCTTTTCATCGATTTTAACTCCTGTTCGGGAGCCTCGAAGGTCTTTACACAGCTTTCGCTGCAGAAATAATATTCTCTTCCTCCGACTACTCTTTTTATAGAACGCTCTTTCGGGATGACCATACCGCAGATGGGATCTTTCGCCATCTCTCCTTTGGCCGTCCCCATCAGGACCGGTCCGGGCATGGCAGACTTCTCTCCGAGAAAAGATTCCGGGTCCTTGCCGAAATCTTCCCTGCACATCTCGGAGCAGAAATAGTAGGTTTTTCCTTTATATTCGGACGATCCTACGGCGTCTTTGTCTTCTATAACCATCTTGCAGACCGGGTCCGTTACCTGCATATCCTCACCTCGCATTCAGTTTCGAAAATCGTTCTCCACTTCTCAAATACATTTGTGCCTGTCTATTCACTTGATATCCTGTTCCGGAATTTTCATTTCCTTCAGTTCTGCCATCAGAAAGAAATTCAGGACTGTTCGTATTCCGACAATCGCTGCAAGTTTTCCTATGTCTTCCCACGACGGAGAAATTGCCGTCCTCAGTATGTCGGCGCCGATCAGGAACTCAAGAGCCAGCGAAAGGGAGTGGCCAAGGTGGTTCCTGCTCCGCGCAATCGCAAAATAATCCACCTTAACAAAAAAAGTCTTCTTCGCAAAAATCAGGACACTGCCCGCCATTCCAAGAATTATCAGTAGTACGGCAATCAACTCCGCTGCAGTCGCCGCATAATGAGCAACAAGCTTTATAATCTCATAGACAGCCATCTATATTCCTCCTGCCATACAAATCGCATTCACCCGGAAACGGGAAGGGCCTCAACATCAAGTTGAGGCCCGGTAGGTGCTTTGTTAACCAATACAGGACTTCCGTCAGTTAGTGCCCGTGCGGGCCGGTTCCGGGCATCATAACCTCTCCTGCGTCTTCTGCCTGCTCCACTTCCAACGTCTCATCAGCTCCCATCATACCCCCCATCATCATGGGAGGCGGTTCCTCCATAATCTTCCTGAGAGTTTCTCTCTGCTTCTCGGTCAGTATCTTTTTTGCTTCTGTTAATGCCTCAATCTTCAGGTATCTGATCTGTGTTTCGATGCCCTCGCTCTTCTTAAGGGCGTCCTTCACTTTTCCCAGGTTAATATCGGGCGCCATCAGAAGGGCTTCCAGGTCTATTGCAGCTATCTTCCGTTCAGAGTCCTGCCGTATGATATCCTTGATGTATTTTCTCCGGATGTCGTTGAGTTTTGTTTTCTGCTCATCGTTCAAACCCAGCTTCCCGGAATTTCGGAGTATGAGTGACACGCCGTGCCTGAACCACGGATTATGTCTCCCCATACGTTCACCTCTCATCCCCATCATACCGCCCGTCATCTGCTGACCGCCGTGCATCTGCTGCATCATCGGGCACATCATACCCATCTGCTGCCCTCCCATCATACCCTGCCCGGCTTGTTTATGGGGGCCTGCCATCTGCGCATAAGAGGGGACGGAGAAAACAATAAGAACTGCAAAACAAATCGTTAATTTTTTCATTTTAATCTCCCTTCAACATTCACATTATCAGAACTTAACCACAGAGATTACAGAGAAATTATTTACTACACTCTGAGTGCTCTGTGGTTTACTATTTTTTCATAACACCTTTTACTATCACTCCACTCTAATAATTTTGTTACTGCTTTTCTTTTGCCGCAAATTTCTCGGGATCCCTGTCGAACTTCTCCTGACATGCCTTTGCACAGAAATAATAGGTTACACCCTTATAGACGCTCACTGCCGCCGCTTTCTTCTCGTCTACATTCATATTGCATACTGGGTCTTTAGCCAAACCACACACCCCCTTTACAGTTTCATTACTGGTTCTCAAATAAAAGACTACCAAAAATGCGGAGATGCGTCAAATTACTGCAGATTATGATAATGATGGGAAGGAACTCAGCCGATCCATACCGTTTTGCGGAAATCCTTGATTCCTTCCAGAATATGGTTGGTTGTTCCCCGGTAGCCGACTTTCAGGTCGGATTCGAGATTGAAGTGTTTCAGACATGTGCCGCAGGAAAAAATCTCGACGCCCATCGCCTCGATCTCTTTAAGAACTGATACAGCATCTGTGTCGATCGTTGTCAGTTTTATCCCCGCATTAAGAAAGAAAATCGTATGCGGCAGTTCCTTATAAGTCTTCATTGTATCAAGATAAGCCTTCATCAGTATCTTTCCAAGCGCCTCATCCTTGCCCATTGTATCGGATGCAATAATGATGAAAAGGTCTTTCCCGGTTGTCATCACAGCTTCCGGTTCTTTATTTTGAACCGATGGGGTACAGACATATCCTTTCATAATTTTTGTCCGCCAGTATCCGTTCTCTCTGCTCGTCTCCGCGTGCAAACCGCTCTTTGCAGCAAAACGGGCCACATTTTCTGCTGATGCCTCGTTGTCGACCAGCACATCAACCAAGCCTTCGCTTACTTTGTTCAGAGCCTCCTCAGCCATCATAACAGGCTTCGGACACCCAAATCCCCTTGCATCAACCAACATTTTCTTCTCCCCAATTAATGCTCTTACTAAAAGATAACTCCAATCTGAATTACAAATCTAATAGTTATTTTGAATAATTAGGAGAGAATCGATAGATTTTATAATGCCACATCCTCCAGCACATCAGGGGAGTGCCAGAGGATGTGGACATATTTCAATAATCAGGCTTATCCATATAACCCGAAAACTGCATTTCAATTCAATTCATGCAGGCATGTGGGCAGCAAAAGCTCTCCGGCAGCTCCTTTGCAGGCGGTTATATATCCGGCATCCCTGCACGTTTTCATTCCGGACGATTGGCTGTTATCAGACCAAATCCTGCGTTGGAGAGGTTTTGATGCGCATAAGCCTGCATGATTCCGGTTAAATGCAGTTTTCGGGATAAGCGGGTCAGCACATCGGTGTTACTTCTATTTCCTGCCCATCGGCATTGCCATTTTTCTCAATTGGTCTTTAGACAATGGAGATCCATATCCTGCATAATGTATCATGGGTGACGCCGGGTTTTCGATCGGCACCCATTTGCCATCCGAAAAGTTTAAAAAGGCAGACTGATATTCGGCTCCTTCTGCAACAGGGATAACACCTTTCATATTCTTCAGTTCGCCATTTTCAAGCCAGGTCAATTCCAGCTTTCCGGCCTGAACCTGTTTTACTGTTTCAGTAGCATGGCAATCACTACACACCCTGCCCTGCTTCATAATAGAGTGGCTGTTTTGAGGTGCAAACATCAGGAATGTCTTGTTGTCCTTAACAACAAAAGTCTGTGTATTGGCAGAAGTGACCTTGCCGTCGTAATTCAGCAGGAATATCCAGCCTGAAAGTTTTATGTCCACCCGCTTACGCTCTTTGATGAGTGTTTCGATATGGCAGTTGGCACAGCTTACCACATGCCGCACATGACAGGCCTTGCACTCCAATTTATCCCCGTGAACCTGATGCGAAGTCGTTTCAGGCTGGGATGCGTGACAATTCTCACATTTCGCATCAATAGCGCCGGGCTGTTTCATCGAATCATATTCCGTGCCATCTCCATGCACATCTCGAGCGGTATGGCAGTCCATGCATTGCATCTTTTTTGCGAAATGGACATCATCATGTCCGGCAGCCTTGTCTATATTCATTATCGTCTTTTCACGCTTGTGACAGTTCAGACAAATCTCCTCGTTCCGGGAAGCCTTCGCAGAGTAAAAAGATTTTTCGCCTTCAACCGTTTTATGACAAACATCACATGACTTAACATGACAGTCTATACAACCGAGTTCCGGGCTTGCATAAGGTATGCCGGTGAGCGTTTCCAGCCCGCCATTTGCCTTGTCATACCAGTATCCCATACCTCTAGTCGTATAATGCAGGCTTGAAAAGAAAAAACAGTCATCCTTCTTGATATCCTCCGGGTATGCAGCAACAAGCATTCCTGCCGTAATAAAAGATGCCACTAAAAACAGAAAAAAAACTTTCTTCATGATTCATCCTCCTTTTGAATCAGATGCTGATTAGAACCTATCTCAAAATTCCTTTTCATCGGCGGGTTACCCCGGTTGTCATTCCCGCGCACAGACTGTGTCACAATTACCTATCACCACTGAATTTATAGAGCCTTTAATATTAAACATTCCTTTTGTCCTGTTTTTCTGAACTTTACTCCCATTATTTTATCGAAAGCAGGCTTCTTTCACCTGA
>Ga0208244_100150_pt1 | contig 89481 bp, 71 predicted proteins | sample SubbioCR12Aug_5A_FD_184828 | JGI IMG/M metagenome (GOLD analysis project Ga0208244, IMG submission 184828) | Serpentinite rock and fluid subsurface biosphere microbial communities from McLaughlin Reserve, California, USA - CR12Aug_5A (SPAdes) | ecosystem: Environmental > Terrestrial > Deep... | reverse complement strand
TGATATCATCAAAGCCTTCACTGAAAGAACTGCGCATGGAAGCTCCTGAAGATAGAACTTCTTTTGTAGCAACAACCGGACTTACTTGTGGATTTGATCTGTCGCCGCCTGTAGGTAATTCAAATGTGCCTACATGACTTACTGCTGATTTTGTGCTTCCAGTGCTTACTGTGAGCTCAAATTCTAAAGCTGAGCTACCAGTGTTGCTTACTGTGACCACATGAGCGGAAGAGGTGCCTAATACAAGTGTTTCTGATAGAGATTCAGGAGCAACTGTAATGGATGGAGCTGACACACTTTGTTCAGAAATAGATACGTCATCAACATACCAGCCATGTGCATCACTTCCTTCATAACGAAAGGCAACATAAATTGTTTGTCCGGCATAAGCGCTAAGATCAAAGGTGTTTTCAATCCATGCTTCGGTAACAGAAGCGGGTGACCATATTTCAATAAAATCATTACTGGTCGGATTGCCGCTACCTGTGCTGATTAAAACACTGTTTTTGCCATACCAGGCCGGGAATCTGTTGTAATCCCAGAAAGTAAGTACTGAAGGCTCTGTCGGTAATTGAACTGCCGGAGTAACTAACCAGCCGTCATCAGTCTGAGAAGCTGCTCCAAAAGTATGCCATGCAGAACGTGTTCCACCTGGTGTGTGGTTATAGGCTGTTGTGCTTACCCAAAAAGGAAGTAATCCATCCAGATTGTACTCTGCCCAACCACTCGGAGGGAATACAGGGTTCTCAAAGTCTTCGGCCAATGGAAAAGAACTAGGGCCACTTATCATAAGATCAACGGGAATTGCTTTAACTGGCGTAACAGGATCATTACTGCTGATTTCAATTGTTGCAGCATAGTTTCCTGGATTAAGACCAATTGAATTGAATAAAGCATCAATAGAAGCTGAACTTCCGGGTTCAATTGTTCCACTTTCAGGTGTAATTGTTAACCAGTTGACCTGGCCTCCACCTGTTCCTTCAAGTTGGGCACGAATGTTCCAGTTGTAGTTTAATCCAAAACCTGCAAGATGAGCCCATTCAACTCCATCAATAGAGATCCAGTCGCCATTAGGATTCGCTGGGCCTACATCTGTACCTGCCGGGAGTAATGCTGCGCCATGCGTTACAGAATATCCAATCCAGATATCTGTTCCATCGTTTGCAAATGGTTGGTTCAGATCGATGGTAATCCAGGAATCAGCAGCAGGTGAAAATACCTGCTCAACAAGAAGTGGTCCTGGAGAGGTTGTTGTACCATTTCCCCAGATTTTCAGAGTTGCATTTGTTGGTACATCATTGATATATACTTGCACAGATTCAAAAGTATAACCGGTATAAGGTGCAGTCATTGAAGCAGGGAATCTTGCTGCAACATTAAAAGTTCCTCCCGCACCAGTCAAACCAACAGCATTTCCATTCGGGCCATCATAGTTGAATGTAATAATTTCACGGTTACGAACTTCAGGCGAGCCACCATTAGTTGGATTACTGGTCATGCTGAAATTCTTGTTTATTGCAGGAACCTTTTCGCCTTCAGGAGCATTATTTAATGCCAAAAGACCTTTGGCGGAGTATTGAATATCAACAGTATATTCCAAAGCTGAGCTACCAGTGTTGCTTACTGTAAGCATCTGTGAGGAACTCTCACCTATTTCAAGTGTTTCTGAAAGAGATTCCGGAGCAACTGCAATCGTTGGGACTCCTGCTGCAGAGCGGGGAATAAAGCCTGTGCGGTCGTTGCTACCTTTATAAGTTCCAAAAAGAACATCAGCCTGACTTACAGGAATCATAAGTTCATAAACATTTATATATGCTGAATCGCCTGCACTGAATGTCTGTTCCCATGAAAGTGAGATCAGATCAAGCATTCCATCTCCGTTCACATCGCCCAATGTTGCGCCATTCATAAATGTAAAACCAGTTGGTCTTAGTGGAAATCCAGCAATTTCGCCTGTTCCGTCCATTTTGTAGGCATGAATAAATCCTTGACCACCTACATTAAGATTGCTTCCGAAAATCAAGTCATGTGAGCCATCATTGGTAATATCGGCAACACATATCTGACTTTCAAGCCCACCAGCCTTAACGATCGGAAAATTATTCATCATCGTACCGTCACTGTTAAAACCAAAAAGCATTGGAGCAGGTTCTTCACCGATAGGTTTACTGGAAAAAATTTTAAAATTGTTATCTCCGTTAAGATCAACAACAGTTGGAGGTGAATAAGTCCAGCTATTATCCGGAACTAAAACAGGCCATCCTGTCCGATACGTTCCATCGTAATTTCTTACATAATACTTAGGTACAGTTCCATGTGTAGCTCCAACAATACTTAGCTGATTATTGCCGTCAAGATCAACCAATAAAGGTGATTGATAAGAGAGGCTATATTCATCTGCTGGAATTGGGAATCCTGTCTTTAATGCTCCATCAGGACCATTAAAACCATGCATGATTCCATTTGAGGTTCCGGTAATAATATCCATAATTCCATCACCATCAATATCTCCTACTGAAGGAGTCACTGCAGGTGTACCACCCAGATTGGATGTCCACAGGATTGTTCCATCTGTTTTTAAAACATGCAAATTATTGGAAGTACGTGTTTGGACAATGATTTCTTTGTTTCCATCACCATTGACGTCAGCAATTGCAGGTCCTGCAATAATCCAGTGGTTCAGGAAAGTCATAGGAAATCCAGTGAAATCATTTCCATTGACGTCAAGGTAGTAGACCCTTCCGTTGTTTGGGATTCCACCCGTAACCTGAACAATCCCCAGAGTTCCTGAAGCATCCATCACAGACACAGCCGGAGGATAAATTGGAGTTCCGGTGAGCAGCTTGCTCCAAACCAATACACCAGCGTGATTAAACACGCGCAAGGTGTTCATCGAAGCAACCAGAATTTCTTCCTTACCATCGCCATTGATATCAGCGAGTGTTACATTTCGGAAATTCTTGAAGTTTGGATGTGCCGGAACTTTTTTGGGAAATCCGGGCATTTGGTTAATTCTTGAGGGCTCAGAGTTAGCAAACCAATCGCCATCCGTGATTAGTTCGCGCGTCAGCACCTCGCCATCAGGCCCTAAATAGGCTTGATTTACGCGGGTTTGAGACCACACTAGCATTGGCAGAAGCAATGCAATTAATAAAGTAAAATTTCTCATCATTACTTAATTGTTTAGGTTAAAAAAAATTGAATATTTGACTGGATAAAAGTATAGATTTTATTTTGCTGTGGTTAAAAAAAAAATAAATTTCGACTTTTTTGTTTACACAATTTTAAAAAACCTTTAAGAATGGGCTAAGAAATAGTTAAGTAGATTCTGAAATCCGAAACCGATTGCAGTAATTTATTGAGTTGTTATATTTGTAACACAAGGTTTTTCAAGGATAAAGTCATATTTTTGTGAAAAATTATTATATATTTAAAACACTGAAAATGAGCGCTAAGGACAATTTAGTCAATTTGTGGTCTTCTATTTATCCAGACCATAATCTGCAGCCACTTGAGCAATTTCTGGATACTTTAGAACCCCAACAGATTGATGATGAAAACTTTCATGCAGATTGGTATAAGGATGCTGTTGTTTACTCTTTATATGTTGATTTGTATTCAAAGAATTTTGAAGGCCTGATCTCAAAGCTTGATTATCTCCAGGGATTGGGTGTTACCTGCCTTTGGTTGCTGCCAATTCTTGATTCTCCGATGAGGGATGCTGGTTTTGATATCAGAAATTATGATCTTATTCGTCATGACCTTCTTGGTCTGGAGCCTGGTTTTAGCAGAGAACAACAAGAGAAGATTTTTGGTCATTTTCTTGAAGAAGCCCATCGTCGCGGTATCAGAGTGATTTTTGATATTGCAATCAACCATTGTTCTGAAGAGCATCCGTGGTTTGTTGAAGCACGTAAATCAGATGACAATCCTTTTCACGACTACTTTATCTGGTCGAAGGATACAAACCTATACAAGGATGCCAGAATTATTTTCAAAGGAATGGAAACAAGCAATTGGGAGCCTTTGGGTGATTCGAACTTCTTTCACAGGTTTTTCAACTTCCAGCCAGATCTCAACTATCGCAATCCAGAAGTGTTGATTGCCATGTCGAAGAATATGCTTTACTGGCAAAGTATTGGTGTTGATGGTTTCAGAGCCGATGCTATTCCATATCTCTGGAAAGAGGAAGGAACAGATTGCGAAAATCTTCCGCAGACGCACCTTTTAGTGAAGTTTTTCAGGGCAATTTTAGATTACGTGAAGCCAGGTACATTACTGCTGGCTGAAGCGTGTCAGCAACCCGCTACCGTTGTTGAGTATATGGGAAATGGCGATGAATGTCATGCTGCCTATCATTTTCCTCTGATGCCTATGTTTTATAAATCCATCGCACAGCAGAACAATCAGTCAATTCGTAAGATTTTAAGCCCTGCAGTAACACCGGCTTTGCCCGAGAGCGGACAATGGTTTACTTTTCTTCGGTGTCATGACGAGCTCAGCCTTGAGTTGGTTTATGTTTCGGAGGAAGATCGCAAGTACATCCATGAAAGCTACTGCCATGAACCGGAATGGAACTTCAGGCTCGGCGAAGGTATTTCGGCCCGGCTCGCCAATTTATTTCAGTTTGACGATCGGCGGATTGGGCTGGCTTATTCTATGATGTTAAGTTTGCCGGGAACACCCGTGATCTATTATGGTGATGAATTCGGCAAAGAAAATGACATGGATTTTTATAAGGAAATGGCTGCTTTTGTAGGTAAAGACGACACCCGTTTTCTTGTAAGAGGTAAAATAAACTGGGAAAAACGTAAATCCCAACTGGCTGATCCTACAACTTTTCAGGCAAAAGTTTTTGGGCGCATTCAAAATATGCTCCATGTACGCAATGAAAAAAAGGCTTTTGGCAGAGGTTCGATAGAATTTGTGGATGCCCTGAAAAATGATGGATCAAAAAATGAGCAGATTTTGGCCTATTTCAGAACATTTGAAAATGAACAAATCTTAGTCGTTCAAAACCTCTCTGATGAAGAGCAAACTATTCATTTCAATGTTGTTAATGATGAATTTACGGACATGCTGAACAAAAACCTAGTTCATACCAAATCAATGACAATAGCTCCTTATGGCTACCATTGGCTCATAAATTGAGAAACAAAAATTTCACTACCAAAACAGCATTTGCTATGAATGACAAAAAATTTGATGCAGTAATATTCGATCTCGATGGCGTAATTACAAAAACTGCACTTACTCACAGTGCCGCATGGAAAAAGATGTTTGATGATTTCCTGAAGATTTATGCTGAACAAAACAATCAGGCATTCAGGGAGTTTACCCATAAAGACGATTATCTTCCTTTTGTCGATGGAAAACCACGCTACAAAGGAGTTGCAGATTTTCTTGAATCACGTGGCATTCATTTGCCTTTTGGCGACCCTTCAGATGTTCCTTCTATAGAAACTGTTTGCGGACTGGGCAATATGAAAAATGACACTTTTAACGAAGTGCTTCGCCGCGATGGTGTCGAAATGTATCCTTCCACAGTCGCATTAATGAAAGAATTGCGCGAAAAGGGCTACAGAGTTGGAGTCGCCTCTTCAAGCAAAAATTGTGAAGCTGTGCTAGAAGCAGCCGGTCTTATGTATCTTGTCGAAACCCGCGTTGATGGCGTAGTATCCGCTGAGATGGGTTTGAAAGGAAAACCTGAGGCAGATATTTTTACGACTGCAGCAAAAAATCTTGATTGCGACTATGAACGTTCTGTGGTTGTAGAAGATGCAGTTTCTGGCGTTCAGGCTGGACGAAACGGCAATTTCGGTCTTGTTATTGGCATCGCCAGAGAGGAAAACAAGGAAGAACTTTACACGAGTGGGGCCGATATCGTAGTTGAAGATTTGGATGAAATCAGCATCGAAAGCATCAATGCCTGGTTTGATAAAGGTCTTGAAGATGATTCATGGTCAATCACTTATCATGATTACAACCAGAAAAAGGAGCGTTCACGAGAGGCATTGTTGGCAGTAGGCAATGGATATTTTGGTACACGTGGTGCATTGGAAGAAACTCAGGCCAACCCTGTCAACTATCCGGGAACCTATATGGCCGGACTGTATAACAGGCTTGTAACAAAAGTTGCAGACCGCGACGTAGAAAATGAAGACTTTGTAAATATTCCCAACTGGTTAGCCATAACGTTTCGCATTGATGGTGGTGATTGGTTTGACATAAATAACACCCGGTTGTTGTCGATAAAAAGAACCATCCGTTTCTCTGACGGCGTTCTGCTGCGAAAAATGATCGTTGAAGACAAGCATGGCAACCAAACTGAAATTGTTTCAGAACGATTTGCAAGCATGGATAATATCATGCTTGCAGCTTTGAAGTACAACATCAGGCCACTCAACTACTCAGGACGCATAGAAATAAAAAGCGGAATCAATGGTAAACTGATCAACGAAGGAGTAGAGCGCTACAAATCGTTGAATTCTGATCACTTAAACACTGTACAGGAAGGCGTTGAGGCTGAAAAAATATTCGTTCTTGTCGAAACTAATCAATCAAAGCACCAGATAAGTGAAGCAGCAATGCATCACATTTTACTGGATGGTAAAATTCAAAATGTGAGTTTTGAAAAGGAGCAATCAGAAGGTGCTGTTTCTGCTGTATATACTTTAGATGTGTCAAAAGATCAGGTGTTAGGGCTCGAAAAGTTAGTTTCAGTATGCAGTGATAAAGAAGATTTTGTTGAAGATGCCCTGGCAAGTGCTCTGAAAGCATTGCAGCCTGCAATGCGTTTTGATCAACTCCTGAAAGCCAGTTCTGACCAATGGGCTCAGCTTTGGAATGAGATGGACATTCAGATTTCTGGCGATAGGATGTCGCAGAAATTATTGCGTCTGCATCTTTTTCACCTTTTGGTTTCAGTTTCACATTTCAACGAAAAGCTTGATGCCAGCATCACTGCCCGGGGTCTGCATGGTGAAGCCTATCGCGGACACATTTTCTGGGATGAACTTTTTATTTTGCCGCTTTATGACCTTCATCTGCCGGCCGTTGCAAAATCAATGCTGATGTACCGCTATCGCCGACTTGCAAAAGCCAGAGATTATGCAGCGCAACATGGTTTCAAAGGTGCAATGTTTCCCTGGCAGAGTGGCAGCGATGGAAGAGAAGAAACACAGGTTGTGCACTTGAACCCTTTAACAGGAAAATGGGGTGATGACCACAGCTCATTGCAAAGGCATGTATCACTTGCCATTGCCTACAACATATGGGATTATTACTGGATTAACAATGATCTGGATTTTTTGAAAAAATTCGGAATGGAAATGTTTTTCGACATCTGTCGTTTCTGGGCAAGTAAATCTATCCTCAACGAATCGACAGGACGTTATGAAATACGCGGTGTGATGGGCCCGGATGAGTTTCATGAACATATGCCTGACAGCGAAGAAGGCGGTCTCAAAGACAATACATATACCAACCTCATGGTGGCCTGGATGTTTGGAAAAGCGCAGGAAATCAATGAGTTGGTTGGCTGGCAAAAGCTTGAGCAAAAAGGATTTTCAATCAAGGAGATTAATAAATGGAATGAAATATCTTCGAAGCTTAATATTGTAACCAATAAAGAAGGTATCCTTGCTCAATATGACGGATATTTCGAACTGGATGAGCTCAACTGGGATTATTACAAACAAAAGTATGGCAACATTTACCGGATGGATCGCATTTTAAAGGCAGAAGGTAAATCGCCGGATGCTTTCAAAGTTGCCAAACAAGCAGATACATTGATGACTTTCTATAATCTTAATAAAGAGGAAGTTGATGCTTTGCTTACGAAGCTTGGTTATAATCTGCCGGAAGATTATTTGCAAAGAAATCTGCAATATTACCTTGCCCGCACTTCTCATGGCTCAACACTCAGCCGTGTGGTTCATGCACGCCTAGCAGCCATGGTTGGCGACAGAAAAATGAGCTGGGAATTATATCAGGATGCTCTTGGAAGCGATTTTGTCGATATTCAGGGAGGTACAACAGGAGAAGGAATTCACGCAGGAGTTATGGCAGGCACAATTCTGATTGCTTTGAATACATTTGCCGGAATAAACTTCAGGGAACAAAAGCTGCAGTTTTTGCCAAATCTTCCGGACCACTGGAAAAAGATGTCTTTCAAGCTTAACTTTAAAGGAGTAGCCTATAGTTTTGAATTAGGCCATGATATTTGTCGTATCTTAGCGAACAAAGCAACAACAGTTGTAATGGACAGCAAAGAAATTGAATTAAAACCCAATGAATGGGCGACAGTATAATAAGTACGGATGCGAAGTTGATTTCTTAATTGAACTTCCGGACTCCAAACTTTTAATGAAAAAGCTATGTTAAACGATAAAATTACAGTAACAAAAAAACATCTGGATGCAGCAGAGGTAATCATTCAAGAACTTACGAAAGTGTTGCAGCCAAAATTCATCATCGCGATAGGTGGTGAAGTAGGATCAGGAAAGTCAACGCTGGCTTATGCTTTGGCTCAAAAGCTAAAAAAGAAAGGCATCATTAGCAAAATCATCGATCTGGATGATTTTTACAAGATTCCGCCAAAAGAGCGCAAGGCCTGGAGACGTGCAAATAGTATTGAAAGTGTTGGCTCAGAGGAATACGACTGGCATAAAATCAACCATGTGATTGATGATTTTTACAAAGATCGCGAGTCGACGATGCCTTGTGTGGATTTGATTACAGATGAGGTAGATACGCTTACCACTTTTTTTGAAGGCATCGATGTTTTGATCATTAACGGCCTTTATGCCACAAAGCTGAATCAAGCCAATTTCAAAGTTTTTATTGAGCTCACCTACGACGAAACCAGAGAAGCGCAGGCATACAGCGGCAAAGAAGAAATGACAGAATTCAGAAGACAGATACTTGAAAGAGAGCATCAAATGGTTCAGGCTCTGAAACATGGAAGCAATCTGTTCTTTGATTTTGACGCAACGCTGGATAAGTATCACTTGTAGCAGGAAGTCTGAAAACGAGAAGTAAGAGCAGTAGCATCATAGATTCAGCAACAGAAAAAGAATAATAACCAAATAAATAATCAGCATGCTTGGAGACGTATTGTTAATTGGCGAAAAACACCAAAAAGCGGGTGAAGCCATTATTGAAATGATTTTAAGTCAAAGGAAACCAAAAATGATGGTTGCAATCTCAGGAGAGTCGGGATCGGGAAAAACGGAGCTGGCACACGTTATTGCCAAAGGATTGCGTAAGCATGGCATTATGGCCAAACCTTTGCATATTGATAATTATTACCGGATTCACCCACTCGAACGCACCGAATGGAGAAAAAGCAACGGAATTCAGAATGTTGTTGGGCCTGGTGAGTATGACTGGGATACCATATTGCGCAATATAAGTGAGTTTAAAGCTGGCACTTCTTCCACAGGTCCGTGCGTGGATTTGGTGACTGAACAAATTGATCAGCTTACAACCGATTACAGCGGAATAGACATGATAATCATCGATGGATTGTATGCCATTAAAGCACCTGATGTCGATCTTCGGATTTTCATTGAATTAACCTACCATGAAACAAAAAAAGCGCAGGTTGTCCGTGGAAAAGAGCCTCAGAATGAGTATCGTATGGAGGTTTTAGAAAAAGAACATCAGGAGGTTCAAATGCTCAAGCCAAGTGCTGACATCTTAATCAATATGGATTATCAGGTGAGAAAGGTTTAAAACCTTAATACCTCAATTTTCATTATTGCAGTGAATAAAAATAAGGCTGAAGATTCAAACTTCAGCCTTATTTCTTTTTGGCATAGGGGTTTCGTGAAACCGCAGGATTGAATCTCTTTTTTGAGATCACTTATTTTGCTTCAATGCCTCAGCAATCGCAGCAACCACAGCTCACAACAGCTTTTTCAGCGTAAACAGTAATACTGAAGATGCCTGTTCCTCCCGAATGAAATGCAGACACTTCCTTTTCATCCAGATATTGAAGCAACAATTCGTCAGGCAACCTTACTGCTTTTTGCTTTTGAATTTTGATGTTTGACAGATTGGCATTTTCCATTATTTGAAGGTATTCATCCAATGGAATTGCACCTGAAACACAGCCTGCATAGAGTTCTGCAGCTTCTTTGAGAGCTTCTGGAAGCTCACCTTTTAACACGACGTCCGAAACAGAAAGATGTCCTCCGGGTTTGAGTACCCTGTAAATTTCGCTGAAAGCTTTTGCTTTGTCCGGAACAAGGTTTAAAACGCAATTACTGATGATTACATCAGCTTTATTGGATGTTATGGGCATGTTTTCGATATCGCCAAGACGGAATTTCACATTGCTGAATCCAAGTTTTTCAGCATTTTGTTTTGCTTTTTCTATCATGGAAGGAGTCATGTCGATGCCAATAACTTCTCCGGTTTCTCCGGTCAGACTGCGTGCTACAAAACAGTCATTTCCAGCGCCTGATCCAAGATCAATCACGGTGTCACCTTCTTTTATCATCGCAGATTCTGTTGGCAGTCCACAGCCCAGGCCAAGGTCTGCTTCAGCATTGTAGCCCTCAAGATGTGTGTAGTTCTCGCTGAAAATTGAATAATCAATTCCATCGCAACTGGCAGCGCCGCAACATGATGTTTCATTTTGCTCTTTGCTTTGAAGGGCTATGGCAGCATATTTTTCGCGCACCATTGTTTTTAATCTGTCTGATTCATTCATGGGTATATTTATTAATGATTTGTTTATAAAATTTGAAAAATTCGTTTTTTATTTCATCCCTTACATTTCGATAGGAATTTAGTTTTTCTTCTTCTTCACCAATGACAGTCTCGGGGTCATCAAAAGTGAAATGCAGTTTTTTTTCTGTTTTGCCGGCAAAATGGGGCAGCGCTTCTTTTGAAGTCTCACAAAGTGTGATGAGGTAATCAAAATGCATTTGAACATAGTATTCAAAATGCTTCGTTTGATTTTCTGTCTGATTGATAAATGCTTCTTTCATGACTTCAACCGTTTCCTGATGAATTTTTGCTGCTGGCATAGTACCTGCTGAAAAAACTTCGGATTTTGGATCAAAGGATTTGAGGAAGCCTTCAGCCATTTGACTTCTGCTGGCATTGTCGGTGCATAGGATCAGTATTTTCATGTTTTTTTGTTTCAATCAATCTTTACGAAACTGCTGTTCAAATTATCATTCCCTCAATAGTGGTTTTAACATTTATGCAAATATAGGTTCTGTTTTAAGCCTCACTATTGCATTGATTTTGCATTGAGAAAACAGCTGATTTTTAAGCGATTTCTTCTTTTTTCTCTGTATGATTTTGTCATAAACATTGCAGCTTTGTTTTATGACGCAAACATACGACATATTTTTTAAATCAAATGATTATTCTGAAAAAAAATAAAATGGAAACTTTATAAAAATAAAAAAGCCCGTATATGCCGGGCTTTTTCGAAATATTTTAAAAAGTTTTCAATCATGCTTTGGCATGCACATCATCCACATCATCCACAATTGTAACAAGCGCAGCACTGATTAGAAAAGCAACTCCACCAATAACCAAAGCAAAGATACTTTCGTTCATGAAGAATGTTTTGAGCATAAAACCAAGAATTGTGGCTGCAAGTATTTGTGGAATAACAATGAAAAAGTTGAAAATTCCCATGTAGATCCCCAGTTTTCCTCCGGGGATGCTTCCCGTTAGAATTGCATATGGCATACTCAGTATGCTTGCCCATGCAATGCCCACACCAACCATCGAAAGGATCAGCCAGTTTGAATTTGGGAGAAAATATATTGACAAAAGTCCAATTCCACCCAGCACCAAAGATACCATATGGGTTGTTTTACGGCTTGTCATTCGCGCGAGGACAGGTAAAAAGAAGGCGATAGCAGCTGCAAAAAGATTGTACCCTCCAAAACTTACTCCAACCCAGTCGGCGCCGTTGTTGTATTCAGCTTGTGCATGGGTAAGCGAATTGAGCAAGGTAATCCTTGTTTTAAACTCATCATCAAAGTTGAACTGATCAATATTTTGTGTGAAATACCTGATGGTTTCAGCGGTAACTGTTGGTACAGTTCCATTCGCCATTTGTTTTCTGAGTTCAGCAAAGTCTTTTTCTGCCACCTCATTCATTGCCGGCAGCGATGTTTCGGAGGCAGCTCTTGTCAGTTCTGCGGCCATTTCTTCATTTGTCAGGATGCGTTCGTTTACGAAATAATTGGCCAGATTTATATTTATGTTGGCCGAAGGCTCTTTTTCGGTTTTTGTCATTAACACATCCAAATCGCGCATTACCATTGTAAGTCGCTCCATTTCAACTGTGTTGCCAAGGAAATCTGCTTTTCTTTCGTTTGCCATTGCACTCAGTTGCACAATTTGTTCACGTTGCATTTTCATGTCATAGAGGTGGGTTGTAACAGCGGGAACAGAATAAACCCACATGGCAAAAAGAGCAAACCATGAAAAGAACTGCACAAAAGCCAGCTGAATCATCGTCTTTGGCATCGTGCCAAAATCCTTAAATATCTGAAACAACCAAAAGGTGTCTTTCTCTGCTTCAGTCTCAGCAGGATGGTATTTGTTGTATTCTTCAGGCGGATATTCATGTGAACGGAAAACTGTCCATAAAACTGTTGTGATAAATGCAAAAGCACCCAGATAGAACGATATTTTCACTGAGGGCGGAATCATGCCTTCGGGGGCAGTGTTTGCAATGCCAATCCAGTTAGCCATTATATAGGGCAGGGCAGAAGCTACGACGGAACTTATTCCGATGAAGAAACTCTGCATTACGAAGCCTTTAGTGCGTTGTTCGCTGGGAAGCATATCGCCAACATAAGCCCTGAAAGGTTCCATAGAAATGTTGATAGAGGCATCCATGATCCAGAGCATTCCGACGGCAACCCATAAAAATGGTGAATTTGGCATGATCAACAATCCAAGACTTGCAAGGATTGCACCAACAAGAAAATAAGGTCTTCGTCGGCCAAAGCGGTTCCAGGTTCGGTCACTAAAGTAACCAACGATGGGTTGAACCAGCAAGCCTGTAACAGGTGCCGCCAGCCAATAAAGAGCCAGTTTATCCGTATCTCCGCCGAGTGTTTGAAATATGCGGCTTACATTGGCATTTTGAAGCGCATAACCAAATTGAATACCTAAAAATCCAAAACTCATGTTCCAGATCTGCCAAAATGATAGTCGGGGTTGCTTGATCATAATTCAGTGTGTTTTATTGATAAAGATTGAGCGAATAAAATTAATAATATCTTCCAACAACGGAAAAATATTTTCAGCACAAAAATTTCTAATCTTCCTTATATCCTTGTTTTTTATACATAACAATCACATTTGATGAAACTTAGTGGTTTAGAAAAATAAATATTCATAAATACAGTTTAAAATGATCTATTTCACAATCGGTTGTGTAAGATGCTGTTTTTGTTTTCCTGAAAAACATTTGATTGTATCGTTTGTTTAAAATTGAAAACATTTAATATGCACATCCTGAAATCTAAAGTTATTTTGAAAGCTTCTTTGGAAGAAGTCTGGGACTTTTTTAGTTCTCCGTCAAATCTTAAAAAAATTACACCTCCTGCAATGGGGTTTAATATAATTTCCGGGGGTGAAGGTAAGATGTATCCTGGGCAGATTATTTCATATAAAGTGAAGCCTGTTGCTGGAATTCCCCTCACCTGGGTCACTGAAATCACACATGTGGAGCCTTTGAAATTTTTTGTTGACGAACAAAGATTTGGCCCATACAGCATGTGGCATCATGAGCATCATTTCCGTGAAGTGGAGCATGGTGTCGAAATGACTGATATTGTCACTTATGTATTGCCTTTTGGTTTTCTGGGACGTATTGCCCATGCGCTTTTTGTAAAAAGTAAGGTGAACCAGATTTTTGAATACAGAAGCAAAGTTATGAACCAGTTTTTTGTGACAGCATGAATTAAATTTTGATTTACAAGCTTTGATTAATTACCTTCGTAATAAGATTCGCAACTAAAATGACCATATTTAATCCGCTTATATCATGAAAAAATCTGTATTCATTCAATCAGTGTTGGTAACTGTCTTCTCTTTATTTGCTTCAGGATTAGCAGCACAAACATCAGTCACTGCCTCAATGATGCATGGAGGCATTCAGCGAAACTACAGACTTTACATTCCTGCATCATACAATCAGGCAAATCCTGCACCTTTGGTTTTGAATCTTCATGGTTATGGCTCGAACAATATTGAGCAGGAGTTTTATACACTTATAAGCAGGGTAGCTGACACTGCCGGTTTTTTACTGGTTCATCCAAATGGCACACTCGATGTAAACAATATCCGTCATTGGAACACTTTCGGAACTTCCAGTGTTGATGATGTTGGGTTCCTCTCAGCATTGATCGATACTTTGGCCGGCAATTACAGTGTTGACCTCAACCGGGTCTTCAGCACCGGAATGAGCAATGGTGGATTCATGAGTTTTCAGCTGGCATGTCAATTAAGCAATCGTATTGCAGCAATAGCATCTGTTACCGGAACAATGGTTCGTACAAATCTTGCAGCATGCAACCCAGATAGGGCAGTGCCTGTGATGCAGATTCACGGCACAGCTGACGGAACGGTACCTTATGCAGGAGATGTTTTTTTTGCTCCGGTTCAAAGCCTGCTCGATTTCTGGATCAGCAATAATAGTTGTTCTTCAACTCCAGTCATTACGCAATTGCCTGATATAGACCCAAATGATGGAAGCACAGCAGAACATTATCTGTATCAAGGAGGCCAGAATGGAGCAGTAGTGGAACATTATAAAATTATCGGCGGGGGTCATTCATGGCCCGGTGCTGCTATCAATCTCAATGTAACAAATATGGATTTCAATGCCAGCAACGAAATTTGGCGTTTTTTCAGAAAATATACATTGGATGGTCTCATCAATGTTGGTGAAATCAACCTTCCAAAGAATACCGGAATTGCCGCATGGCCAAATCCTTCAAAAGGTTTAGTGAATCTGAAGTTTGATGATTTACGCGAGAAACGCATTACTGTTTACAATGCAACAGGGCAGATTGTAGAAGATTTTATCAGCAATGCAATCGAAACGGAAGTTCTTCTTTCCCATAAAGGCTTGTACCTGATCCATGTAAGCAGTTCTGAAAGTACACGGATTGTTAAAGTAATCAATCATTGATTTTTTCCTGAATTCTGGATTACCTTTTTCCGGTTTTATTCTCATTTACATTCTTTAAGACCGAATACCCATCTTTGGGTATGGTGTAGTGAAGTTTATTGGAGTTGTTTTGCATCGTGAAACAAAAACGTAATTCAATGAAAACACCCAGGGCTTTGCCATTAATTTTCTTCTTTCTAGGTGTATTTTTTTCTCTTTCAGCTACAGAGCCACCAACAGTACTTCGCGGAAAAATAGTAAGCAACAAGGAAGCTGTTTCTTTTGCTACTGTCAGTGTAAAGGGAACAACAATTGGCACAGTTACCAATGAAAATGGTCATTTTGAACTTAAAAAACTTCCTGCCGGAGATTTTACGATAAGGGTTCAGAGTGTTGGATATAAAGCAATGGAAGTTCCTTATAGTCAAAATAATCTTTCTGAAGTGCTTGAGATCAATCTGGAGGCAGACCGCATCGGACTGAATGAGGTTGTGGTAACAGCAAACCGTTACGAAGCCAACCGTCAGGAAGCTCCTGTAATTGTGAATGTGCTCAATGCAGGTTTGCTTCAGGCTGGAAATGCCATGTGCATGGCTGATGGTCTTTCGCTTTCGCCCGGCTTGCGGATTGAAAACAATTGCCAGAACTGCGGTTTTCAACAAGTAAGAATCAATGGACTTGAAGGGCCCTATTCGCAAATTCTAATTGACAGTCGCCCTGTTTTCAGTGCTTTGAGTGGTGTTTATGGTATCGAACAGATTCCCATTGCTATGATTGAACGCATTGAGGTTGTAAGAGGTGGAGGATCTGCTCTTTATGGATCAAACGCAATTGCGGGAACTATCAATGTGATAACACGTGAACCGGTAAAAAATTCCTTTGAAGGTGGTTTTAACATTGCTTCTATCAACGGAAAATCATTCGACAGAAACACTTCTTTCAATGGTTCATTGGTAAGTGATGATCGGGCAGCCGGTATCTACCTTTTTGGTGTGAACCGCAACCGCGATCATTATGATGCCAATGGAGATGGTTTCTCAGAAATTGGACTTATTAAGGCTAACTCACTGGGATTAAGATCATTCTATAAGACTTCAAATCAAGGGAAATTAACGTTTACCTATCACCATGTTGGCGAATTCAGGCGTGGAGGCAATAAATTTGATCTTCAACCTCATGAGACGGATATAACCGAACAGACAGATCATCAGATTAATGGCGGAGAATTGGTTTATGACCATTTTTCTAAAGATTTACGTTCAAAATGGTCTGTATATACTTCTGCACAGCATATCGACAGGCAAAGCTATTACGGTGCTCAGCAAGATTTGAATGCCTATGGCTCAACAAACGATTTTACGGTTGTTGGTGGATTGCAATGGACACGAAAAGAGGCAAAAGCTTTGTTCGGAAAGGCTGATTTTGTTGCTGGTTCTGAGCTGCAGATAAACAATATGCACGACGTAATGCCCGGTTACGATCGTGACCTGAAACAGGATATTATGATTGCAGGTGCTTATGGCCAAAGCGAATGGAAGTTGCCAAAAGGAAGTCTGATGCTTGGGCTACGACTGGATAAGCACAACCTTATCGAAAAAGTGATTGTTAGCCCAAGAGTCACGTTTTTAAGCAATATTACGCCAGCAATACAATGGCGTTCAAGTATTTCTACTGGTTTCAGAGCACCGCAAGCCTTTGATGAAGACCTTCATATCATTGCTGTCAATGGTGGAGTAATGCTCATTCAGCTTGATCCCAATCTTCGGCCCGAATACTCAAAAAGCATTAGCAGTTCAATTGATGCCTATTTTGACCTGTTTAACAAAGAGTCGAACCTCATGTTTGAAGGTTTTTACACCCAGCTGGATGATGTATTCGTTTTGGAAACACTTGATACAGATGAGCAAGGAAATATGATCGTTGAAAGACGCAATGGAAGCGGAGCAAAGGTGTTTGGAATCAATGTTGAAAACAGAACTGTTATAAGCCAGAAAATCCAGCTCCAAACAGGCTTTACTGTACAAAGAAGCCGCTATAAAGAACCTGAAGCATGGAGCGATGATCCGGAAAGTGAGCTGCTGACAGCTTTGCCAAAGTCGCCAAATGTTTATGGATATTTCCATTTTATAAAAGAATTCAATCCTAAGTTGAGTGCTACCTTCAGCGGACTTTACACAGGACCAATGAAGATTCCGCATTTTGCAGGTTATATTCCAAATGATGAGTTAAAGACCACGCCGGATTTTTTCGAATTGAATGTAAAATTGTCCCATACTTTCAAAATTGCTGATGGGATGATGCTTAAAGCAGAAGCAGGTATTCAGAATCTTTTCAACAGCTATCAGCAGGATTTTGATTTTGGCACATTCAGGGATGCAGGATATATGTATGGGCCAATGCGGCCACGTACGTTTTTCGTAGCATTGAAAATAGGAAATCTGCTTTAGCAGAAACATGCATCTGAAATTGCCTCTAATCTCCTCATTTATTTTATTTGGTTTCTTTGAATCGTAATTGTTTGTGATTAACTTTGCGGAAGTTCAATGCTTAAGAGCTTCATAACTGCAATTTAAAAATCATGAATCAAATATCGCGAAGATGCTTTCTCACGCAAACAGGTCTGCTGAGTGCATCATTAATTCTTTTTAAAGGTTGTAATTTATGGGTTTCGCCAAAAGCAGAAACATCTTCTCCCTTAACGGTCATTCATGAGCCACTTGATGGAGAAGATATTTTTGAATATATCCATCGTGTCAAAGCCGGAATGGATCAAACGCTTTACAGACAAATTATCGGTGCAGCCAATGATTTTAAGGAAGGCGACCTCACAATTGGCGTTGCTGCCGAAAGCGAAACTTCAAGAGCCAATGCAAGGAAGCTGCTTTCAAATACCAAAATAAGTGATTTGAATGAAAATGTGCTGTTTAAAGATGGTATTCTCGATCTGATTCAACAAACTACCGCTCCGGACAACGCGATTCAAGCCTGGACAATCGGTGAACTTAAACAATTTCTGCTTTCTGAATCAGAAGAAGCAATTAAGGCTATGATGCCAGCTTTGACGAGTGACATCATCGCTTGCGTTGTGAAAATTATGAGCAATACTGAGCTCATAGCTATTGGTCAAAAGGTGTTTAACCCTCTGCCTAACAGTCAGATTGGTGCCAAAGGATATTTGAGTGCCCGCATTCAGCCGAATTCGCCTACAGATAATGTTGAGGATATTTCATGGCAGGTTTTCAATGGCTGGTCATATGGTGTAGGTGATCTCGTTTTAGGCACAAATCCGGTTTCAAGTGAGCCTGAATCTGTTGCGCGTATTGAGGCTGCATTGTTTGATATTATCGAAACTTTTGGTCTGGAAAAGATCATTCCAAACTGCGTGCTTTCCCATATCGATGTTCAGGCCACAGCAGAAGAAATGCAGCCGGGCACAACAGGCATTTGGTTTCAGAGTATTGCGGGAACAGTGAATGCAAACCAAACATTTGATGTTTCTATCGAAAAAATGTTTGAGCATGCCGGGAATAGAAATGGTCAGTTTGGCTTGTATTGCGAAACCGGTCAGGGCGCCGATTTTACCAACGGACATGGCGAAGGTTTTGACATGGTGGTGCATGAATCCAGAAAATATGGCTTCATTCGTGCCCTTAAAGCAGATATGGCTGCATCAAAGCCTGCAGAAGAAGTGCCCTGGGTTTTTGTGAATGATGTAGCTGGATTCATTGGCCCTGAAGTTTTCAGAACCAAAGAACAGCTTGTAAGATGTTGCCTCGAAGATACTGTTATGGGCAAATTGCATGGCCTTACCATCGGACTTGATATATGCTCAACACTGCACATGGACGTTACACTAGACGATCTTGATTGGTGCATTGAGCAGGTGATGCCTGCAAACCCGGCATATTTGATGGCTTTGCCAACCAAAAACGATCCAATGCTCAGCTATCTCACAACAGCATTCAATGATCACTTAAGAATCCGGGAACAGTTTGGTTATAAAGTAAACGATGTGATGTGGGAATTCTTCAAAAAACTTGGTGTAATAGATGAAGATGGCCTGCCTACAAAGCATTTCGGAGACCCGGTCTGGGTTTATTACCAATATTGTAAAGCGAAAGGTGACAAGCGAAGCCAATCCGAAATTTATGCAGATGGCAAAGAATGCTTGGCGAGAATTCGGCAAAGAGGCGTGAATATTGCGGAAGGCTATGGAGATCACTATTGGGAATTAAATCCTGAACTTGACAAGGAAGTCCATCGGCTGTATGAAGATGCAAAAGTGAGTATCTGGTCAGAAATGAGCAATGATTTCATTGCAGGTATTCCAGCCTCGTTGCCAATAATAACACTTTCAGATGATAGAAAAGATTATGTTTATCATCCCGAATCAGGCGAAAATTTAAGTGAAGACTCCACATGGCTTCTCGAAAAAATGCATGCGCGATGGAGCGGAGAAGTGCCTGATGTGCAAATCATTATATCAGATGGGTTAAATCCAAGAGCTCTAATGGATGAAGACCATTTGGAGCCCTTTCTTACTGGATTAACCAATGCATTAAAAGAGAATAATTTTAGTGTTGGCAAGGAGAATATCGTCATTACGCATGGCAGAGTGCGCGCAGGTTATGCCTGTGGTGAAGTGCTGTTTGGTGATGAAGAAGATGAAACGAAGGTCAGAGGTATCATCCACATCATTGGAGAACGCCCAGGTTCAGGTCACCACAATTTCTCTGCATACCTTACCGCTGCTCCTGTAAATAAATGGAAAAAGGCAGGTACTGTCGATCATGATATTTCAAGCGTAGTTTCTGGAATTTCCGATACTGCATTATCTCCTGAACAGGCTATAAAAGAAACCATTACAATTTTTAAAAGGATGTTTGCCAATGCAATAGCCTAAAAAAAGAGAATATTAACAACTAATTTTTGGTTTTTGGAAAACAGCCTTTGATAGATGATAAAAAACTGAGACTATTTTTAGTCCTAAAAACTTAAACATATGCAAATGAATAAATTGATTTTGGGATTAGTCTTGTTTTTATTTGGACTTGCGGGTATTATGTCAGTGCTTACACTGGAAATCCCAATTCCACTTGAAGCTGAAGCCATTTTGAGTTCAGATTTTTCGCCGATGCAGATAAAGTTGCTCATGCTGATTAATCCCATAATAATGTTGATTGTGGCTGTAACGGCAGGTATTTTCCTTTATGAAAAAGTGAATCTTCATGTACCAATTTTTGAATGGTTGATCAGCAGAAGATATTTTAAGCCGGATTTTAAAAGTATATTAAAACATGGCATTGTTGGAGGCTTGATAGCCGGTATTTTGATCAGTTTGATCAGTTTGGTTTTTTACCCGATGTTGCCAGAAGAATTTCTGGAACTGGGAGAGAAATTGAAACCGGGTTTAGCTGCCAGATTCTTGTATGGTGGTATAACGGAGGAAATTTTGATGCGTTTCGGCCTTATGACCTTCATTGTTTGGATCGCTTTTAAAATTGTAAAAGAGAAAAGGCCACAAATTTATTGGACAGGAATTATAATCTCTGCTTTGATTTTTGCGGTCGGACATTTTCCTGTTGCTTTTTATGCGGTCGGCAATCCTTCATTGACATTGCTGGTTTATATTTTGCTTGGCAACACTATTGGTGGGATAATTTTCGGCTACCTCTACTGGAAAAGGGGTTTGGAAAGTGCATGTATTGCACACATTTTCGCCCATGTCGCAATGCTGATGGCCGAACCAGTTTTAAAGCTATAATTTGTTTGTGAAAATAAAAGTCAGTAAAAGTTCTTTTCTTTGATTTATTAATAAATTTGGTGTTACTAAATAACTCTAAATGAATCAAATATTTGCGTTTTACCTAAAATATACATGTTATGAAAAGTTTAAAAAAAGTCCTTCTGGCAATCTTGATAGTTTTAGCAATTCCATTCATAATTGCACTGTTTTTAAAAAATGACTATGCCATAGAACGGGAAGTTGTTATCAACAAGCCAAAACAAGAAGTTTTTGATTACATAAAATTTCTTAAAAACCAGGATAATTTCAGTAAGTGGGCAAGCATGGATTCCAATATGGAAAAGAGTTACACGGGAATCGATGGTACTGTTGGTTTTGTTTCTGCATGGGCAAGTGAAGATGATGATGTTGGTGTGGGTGAGCAGGAAATCAAAAACATTGCAGATGGTGAAAGGATTGATTACGAATTGCGCTTTATAAAACCTTTTGAAGCTACAGATCAGGCTTATATGTCGACTGAAATTATTTCAGAAAACGAGACTTTGGTAAAATGGGGTTTTACCGGACGAATGAACTACCCCATGAATCTGATGTTTTTGTTTATGAACTTTGAAGAAATGATAGGAGATGACCTGCAAACAGGCTTATTGAATCTCAAAAATATTTTGGAAAGCAGTAGTTTAAATGATTAGAACGGTTCAATCATCTCAAAAACATTTTGAGGTTGAAGTTGATACTGAACCACAATAGCTTGAATTTATGCAAAGGAAGTTTCCTTCAGCAATGAAACGACTGTAAAGAGCTGTGCGAAGATGAAAATTCATGTGAGAATCAATTACTGAAAAGCTGAAATCTGATTTAAATGATCAGAATGTTTTTTATAGATCTGAAAAAATTAACAGAGTTAAATAAATAACTATCAATTATATAGACCATGAAATTACTCACCTTTATTGCACTATTTTTTCTTTGTCTGGGTACTTTTGCACAAGATTTTATTATAGCAGGCGATACAAACCTGATGTATCATCATGTATTTTCACCAGCCAGAATAATGAGTACATCAATATCCAGCAGAAGTGACACTTTTTCTATCGACATAAACAACGATGGGGCAAAAGATCTAAAATTCTACGTAAGAAACTGGTATCCTGGAGACGCATTAGGTTTAGTAGAATCTTATGTGAAAATTACTCCTTCAATCAATTGCAGCATTGGTCTAAAACGAGCAGACACAACTTTTTTCACTCCTTATGTTTATGTTGCAAATCTCCTGAACCAAGGCGATACGATTAAATCTTCGTCCGACTTCAGTACTAATAGCGTATATGTTTACCGACGCTTGCAGCTCGTGGGCTGGGGTAGTTCAGTAATAACCGACTGGCTCGAAGTTGTTGACAAGATGTATCTTCCCGTAAAAATTGAAAACAACCTGGGCTGGATTGAAGTCATTCCTTATTCAAGCCAGAATTATTATAGGATAACCATAAATGAACTGGGATTTTCAGAAAATATGTACAATTCTGTTGAAAGCAACAATCAACCGGACAATTTAAAAGTTTTCCCAAATCCTTCAACCGGCAAAATCACCATTTCAACTGAATTGCCTTTTAGTGAAAATTTGTCATTGCGCATTTTTAATGCAAACAGCCAAGAAATCATGAAGCAAAGTAATATCGACAGAGTAACTAATGTTGAGATTGCTGAGTCAGGTGTTTATTTCATTGAAGTGAAAAATAATTCTGCAACTTTGAGAAAGAAAATCGTTGTGATTCACTGAGATCATCGATCATTTTCAAGATGTATTTCAGTATAATCTTCACAAGGACAGGTGATTACTTCGCTTTGCTGTAAATTTAGTCAATTCATATTTTTTTGAAAGGAATGATATAGTTGTTTTATAAATAAAACTGAAATGGAACAAAAGGATTTTTTATTGCGTGAAATAGAGAAAATCGGAGTGTTACTCAGAGCAATTTTAAGCCTTTTCACAAAAGAAGAAGAGAATTTTGCAATCAAAATTGACAAAAAATTTGATGATACAACTGAAAAGTTATTCAATGAAACAGGCTTTGACCTGAATTACTTTTTGTCAATGCAGGAATCTCAGATCAAAGAATATATTTCTCGTTTCAAAGGTTTGAACACGCAAAACATCGAACTAATGGCAGATGTAATCTACCAGTTTGGTGCAAAAGATTTAACTTCTGGTAGAAAAACGCACTTTATAAAAGCTTTGAATTTGTATGATTTATGCAACACCCTTGATAAGACATTTTCATTTGAGCGACAGAAAAAGATTGAAAATGCAATGGTGGAAATAGGTCAAAAAATGTAATTTCTTCTTCAGACCCTGCAATAAAAAAGATGCAGAATTGTTCTCTGATACTTGAAAATTGCAAGTATTTTCATCCATTTTGGTTTATATTTCTTCCAATGACCCTTTTTGTCAGCGGATACTTCTATTTTTGCAGCTAATGTTTTAAGATCAAAGGAGCTTATGCCTGAAGGTATTGTAATTAGATCGACCGGAAGCTGGTACACAGTTTATGCCGACGATGGGCAGACGGTTTTGTGCCGCTTGCGCGGTCAGTATCGCCTAAAAGGTATACGAACAACGAATCCGCTGGCTGTTGGCGACAGAGTCACTTTTCAGATTGAGCCCGATCAGGATACAGCAGTAATATCCCACATTCACGACAGGCACAATATCATCATCAGAAAAGCCACCAGACTTTCAAAATCTGCTCATATCATCGCCGCAAACCTTGATCAGGCTGTGCTCATTGCCACAATTGACCATCCAAGAACCTCAACCGGTTTTATAGATCGTTTTCTTGTAACCGCAGAGGCCTATCATATTCCCGCCGCCATTGTTTTCAACAAACTGGATCTTTATAATGACCGAAACAACGAAACATTGAACAGATTGATGTCGCTTTATGACGCAATCGGTTATGCAGTTTTGAAAGTTTCGGCGCTGGACGGCACAAATCTGAATGAATTGAAGGCTTTGCTTGCAAACAAAGTTTCGTTGCTGACAGGTCATTCCGGTGTTGGAAAATCAGCCCTTATCAATACAATCGATAAAAACTTAAAATTGCGTACAGGTGAAATATCTACCTTCAGCAACAAAGGAAAACATACAACCACCTTTGCCGAAATGCATCCCCTGGCTTTTGGAGGCTGGATTGTAGATACCCCGGGCATAAAGGAATTCGGTCTATATGACTTTGAGGCTGAAACTTTAGCCCAACGGTTTCCGGAAATGAGAGAGCGCATGCCCGATTGCCGTTTTGCTAATTGCACCCATCTTCACGAACCTGACTGTGCAGTGAAAAAGGCTTTTGAAAATGGCACCATAAGCCCGACACGGTATAAAAATTATCTCAATATGCTGCGAAACGATTTTACTGACGATAACTAAAAAAGCTATGATAGCAAAGCAACTTATCACAGATGGCATTTTGCCGCTTAAAACAAGCGATACCGGACGCACGGCACTCAGCTGGATGGAAGATTTTAAAGTGATGCATCTTCCAATCGTAAACAATGAGGGCTTTCTGGGGCTTGTTTCCGAAATGGATATTTATAGTTATAATGACTTTGACGAAGCCCTTGGCAATCATGCTTTGTCGTTGGTTAAACCTTTTGTGAATGAATATCAACATATTTATGATGTTCTTCGAATCATGCAGCAAAATCATCTTACGCTGATTCCTGTTGTGGGTGAGCATGAAAAATACCTGGGTTCTGTAACCCTTCAAAGCCTTTTGGAGCATTTTGCCGAATCGTTGTCGGTAACAGAGCCGGGTGGTGTGATCGTTCTAGAGATGAGTCTGAATGATTTTGTACTCTCCGAAATTGCCCGCATTGTAGAATCGAATGACACCAAAATTCTGAGCTTCTTTATTCATTCTGACAAAGACTCAACAAAAATTGAAGTCACTTTAAAATTGAACCGCAAAGAAATTGCGCCTGTTATCCAGACATTTACACGTTTCAATTATACTATATTAGCCTCATTCAGTGAAAATGAAGATGTGGAAGATTTGCGCGATCGCTTTGATTCGTTGATGAATTATCTGAACATATGAGGCATTACGGGTTACCATTGATTTTTTTGTTTCTTTCTTTTGTGCAGCTTTCTTTTGCGCAAAATGAGAAAGTCAATGGTAATGGTTCCGATTCAGATGCATGCGCAAATCTTCCGGTTGATCAATTTATTGTTGTTGGAGACATCATTTTAAAAGGAAATAATCGAACAAGAGACAGAATTCTGATGCGCGAGATAGAGTTTAAGTCTGGAGATACCTTGTCTTACTTTGATTTTTGCCGCCTAAAAACAAAAAGCCGACAGAATCTCTTGAACAGCTCTCTCTTTAATTTTGTAGATTTCGACACAATACAAAATCCACAATTGGTTGAAATTAAAGATGTTGAAATATCTGTAATTGAGCGCTGGTATATTTGGCCTTTGCCCATTTTTGAACTTGCAGAAAGAAATTTCAATACCTGGTGGCAAACAAAAGATTTCCGAAAGGCAAATTATGGTGTTTTTCTCACGTATAATAATTTTCGTGGCCGCAATGAAGTGCTGAAAGTATTGCTTAGAGCCGGCTATAACCAAAACTATTTTTTACTCTACGAAATACCTTCTATCAACAGGAAACAGAATTTTGGCATGGGCTTTCTGCTTGGCCATTCTCAAAGCAGAGAAATTCCGTATATCACAGAATCTAACAAACAGATTTTTTACCGGCATCAGGATGGTTATGCCAGAAGTCAGTGGTATGGAAGTGTACAGTTAAATTTCAGACGAGGCATTCATAACAATCACAACCTTACAATTGGATACGAGGCTTATCGTTTTGCTGATACTATCCTGACACTGAATCCGGATTTTTTAAAGAATGAAAATGCGTCTTTGAGTTTGTTTCAGTTCAACTATAAATTCAGACACGATTACAGAGATTCAAAGCCTTATCCGCTCAACGGACACTATTTTGATGCCGAAATCAATAAAAGAGGCTTTAACATTTTAAAAGATGAACCGAACTATTTTACATTAAAAACTACTTTCGATCTATACAGGCCTATCCGCAAAAGACTGCATTGGGCCATGTCTTTATCAACAAAAGTTTCGGCTGGCGAGCCAGAGCCCTATTTTCTTCAGCGAGGTTTGGGATATAACAATGAATTTGTAAGATCTTATGAACTTTTTGTTGCAGATGGCTCTGCTTATGGCCTTTTAAAAAGCAATATAAAGTATACGTTGATCGAACCCAGAAGTGGGCAACTGCCTTACATCAAGTTCGATAAGTTTGGGAAAATTCATTACGCTGCATACCTCAATTTGATTTTTGATGCAGGCTATGTGCACAATACGCTGGCCGGGCCAACGAATAATTATCAAAACAGGATGCTTTACGGCACTGGTCTGGGACTTGATTTGGTTACCTATTATGATCTGGTTTGGCGTTTTGAATATTCTGTCAATCAGTTTGGCAATGCAGGTTTTTTTATCCATTTTGTGGCACCGATCTAAGACTAAATTATGTTAAAATCAAAATGGTATAAACATAAATTTGTAATCTTGCCGATACAAGTAAAAAGCATCACATGAAAATTGCATTATTTGGAAAAAACTTTTCAGGCGAAAGAGTTCCATTCTTCAGAATGATGCTCGAAAGCCTTGTTGATGCAGGCGCTGAGTTGGTAATGTTTCAGCCGTATTTAAAGCAGGTAAAGCCATATCTTGATCTTCCTGAGCACATTGGTGTGTTCAAAAATCACACCGATCTTCCGAAAGACACAGATATTTTGTTCTCTGTAGGTGGCGATGGTACTTTGCTCGATACCTTGCCGCTTGTGCGAAACTCAGGGATTCCTGTTTTAGGCATTAATATGGGGCGCTTAGGTTTTCTTTCCAGCATTTCAAAACAGGAAATAGGGCAGGCAATACAATCAATTTTTGAAAAACGCTACTCCATCGAAACAAGAAGTTTACTCCTTCTTGAAAGCCCTGAAGGCCTTTTTATGGATATTAATTATGCTTTGAACGAAGTCACGGTTTTTCGAAAAGAAGCTACCTCGCTCATAGTGATTCAGGTTTTCGTTGATGATATTTTCGTCAATTCTTATTGGGCTGACGGCCTGATTGTTGCAACTCCTACAGGTTCCACAGCTTATTCACTTAGTGCTGGTGGTCCTATTTTAGTTCCTTCGGCATGCAACTTTGTTATCACGCCTATTGCAACACACAATTTAAGTGTTCGTCCTATCGTTATCCCCGACAAAAGCATTGTCAGATTAAGAGTAGTTGGCAGACATACCCATTTTACAGTAAGCATGGACTCAAGAATAGCCGTTATTGACCAGTCAACCGATATTGTAATCCAGAAGGCGCCTTTTGGAATGCATTTGGTAAAAATGGAGGATAAAGACTTCTTTGGGACCATTAGAGAAAAGTTGCTTTGGGGGCTTGATGTCAGAAATTAATCTGGTGAAGAATAGTCAAAAAAAAACGTAAATTTGCACCCTGAAAAATTTGTTCCGGAACTTTTTTAAGTCAATAAAATAACATCTGCTTCCTGCAATTTTTTCATAAAGCACGCGATAAAAAAACATGCATAAGAAACTCTTCATTCTATTATTTCTTCTGTCGACAGCTTTTGGCGGTTCAGCTCAAATGCTTGAAACAGGCTTATTTGGTGGAGTAACCTATTACAATGGTGATTTAAATCCCGGAGTACCTTACAATACGCCTAAACAGGCTTTTGGTTTTATTGCCCGCTATAGTGAGGGAACAAGATGGGCTTTTCGAATGAGTTTTACCACAGGAGTTATCGCCTCTGACGGCAAATTTTCACGTGTAAATACTGTTAGAGATCAGTCGTTTATAAAAAATATTTCTGATTTGGGTGTTGTAGCCGAATTTAATTTCTTAGACTATTTCACCGGAAGCGAAAAGACATATGCTACACCATATATCTTTGGCGGTTTCTCCATTTTTGCAGCACAGGAGGGTGGGTTTGCCCAATCCTTGTCGTTCAATCAGATCAGTTTTCCATTTGGTGTAGGTTTCAAATACAGTCTCACTGAGCGGCTTGGACTTACAGTTGAGTGGAAAATGCACAAGACATTCACCGATGATATTGATAATACTGTTGCATTGCAGGCTATTGCAGACGGGGATCCGCTTGACCCGACTATCTATGGAAGACCGTATGACGATATTGGTGTAAGTGACTGGTTTAATTTCTCTGGAGTGACGCTTACTTACAAGTTCAATCTTGAGAAAAAACATAAGTGCAATACTTTTGACAATCATGTTTACAGATAAAAAATTGATTATAAAATAGCTTTTGCTGTAATGAGCCTTAAAGAAAAAATTGACCTCGACCGCCTGCCAAGTCACATAGCCATCATCATGGATGGCAATGGAAGATGGGCAAAACAACACGGGCAACTCCGTGTTTTTGGTCACCGCAATGGCATTACTGCCGTAAGGGAAGCTGCCGAGGCTGCCGCTGAGCTTGGAGTAAAATATCTGACACTCTATGCCTTTTCAACTGAAAACTGGAACAGACCCAGAGTTGAAGTAAACGCACTTATGCAACTACTGCTTCAAACAATTAATCAGGAAGTAACAACACTCAATAAAAATAATATCCGACTGCACGCTATTGGTGATCTTGAAAGCTTGCCTCCACGAAATCGCAAACATTTGCAAAAAGTGATGGACGAAACAGCAAACAACAGCCGAATGACGCTTACACTTGCCCTCAGCTATTCAAGCAGATGGGAAATAGTAGAGGTTGCGCGGAAGTTGGCCGACCAGATTCATTCTGGCCAATGTAAACCTGAAGAGGTGAATCAGCAGTGTATAGAAAAACTTTTAAGTACACATGATATGCCCGACCCCGAGTTGCTTATCCGCACAAGTGGTGAAATGCGTATCTCTAATTTTATGCTCTGGCAGATTGCTTATGCAGAGCTCTATTTTACTCCAACCCTTTGGCCTGATTTTCGGCGTGATGACTTATACAAAGCCATTCTCGACTTTCAATGTCGCGAAAGAAGGTTCGGAAAAACAAGTGAACAAATACAAAACGTAAAGAAACAAGAATGAGTCAGAAAAAAATGAAGTGCCGTTTGAAGATATTGTTCTTTCTTTTGGTTTCCGGATTGTTTATTACATCTCCTTTAGTCAGCATTGCTCAGATTGCGATAGGATCCGACCTCTCACCATTTGATTATGCGCGGCCAAAAGACTATGAAATAGGCGGAATCACAGTAAATGGTGTCAAGTACCTAGACCAGAATGTGTTAATAATGCTTTCAGGCTTGAATGTAGGGGACAAAATCAAGGTGCCTGGAGATAGAATTACAGAAGCTATCCGCAAGCTTTGGGATCAGGGACTTTTTGAGAATGTCAGCATCTCGGCAAGCAATATTCAGGGAGGTCTTATTTTCCTTAGTATCGACTTAAAGGAGAGACCTCGTGTTTCAAAATTTTCTTTCGAGGGATTGCGCAAATCGGAAGCAGACGATATAAGAACAAAAATTAATCTCAGCAGGGGAGATGTTGCCAATGATCATCTCTTTGTGAAAACAAGAACGATCATACAGAATCATTTTGCTGAAAAGGGCTATCTCAATACAGAAGTTGAAATAACACAGTCAGAAGATCCGTCACGCGAAAACTATGTGGATCTGATGATAGATGTTAAAAAGAATGCAAAAGTTAAGATTCAGGAGATCATCATTATTGGCAATGAGGAGCAAACAGCTGAACAAGTGAAATCAGCCATGAAGGAAACAAAAGAGAAAGGTATTTTCAATCCACTACAACCGCTTGGACCTCTTGTTGTTGATCTTACTTCAGATGTAATCCGCCTGAAACCATATAGCGCTATTCAACGCATCGAATCCTATTTCACAGACAACTATCGCCTTCGCATCTTCAAATCCTCGAAATACATTGAAGCAAATCTTGAAGAAGATCTTCAGAAAATTGTAAAAAAATATAATGCCAAAGGATACCGCGATGCCCAGATTTTAAGTGATTCCGTTTACAAGATCGATGGAAGCAATGTTGGATTGGTTATTAAAATCAATGAAGGCAATCGTTACTACTTCAGAAACATTAACTGGGTAGGAAACACAAAATATGACGACAAAATGCTTTCATCTGTTTTAGGGATTCAAGCCGGCGATGTTTATAATAAAGAGTTGCTCGAAACCAACCTTTCATACAACCCGAACGGATTTGATGTGAGCTCGATTTATATGGATGATGGATATCTCTTTTTTAATGCAGAACCTGTTGAAGTTTTAGTGGAAAATGACTCAATTGATCTTGAAATAAGAATCAGAGAAGGAAAGCAGGCAAGAGTTAGCAGAGTTGGTGTAAAAGGAAATACAAAAACCAACGACCATGTTGTAATAAGAGAGTTAAGAACAAGGCCGGGACAGATGTTCAGCCGTGAACTTGTCATCAGAACTACCCGCGAGCTTGCCAATCTGCGCTATTTTAATGCCGAAACGATTGCACCTGACATCAAACCAAATATGAGCGACGGTACAGTCGATATCGATTATGCGGTTGAAGAAACTTCCGCTGACCAGATTGAGTTATCTGGTGGTTGGGGTTATGGGCGCGTTATTGGTACACTTGGGCTGTCTTTCAATAATTTTTCTGTGAAAAACTTATTGAACAAAAGCGCTTGGAAACCAATACCTTCTGGAGATGGTCAGAAATTATCGCTTCGTTTTCAGACGTATGGAAAAGGATACATGAATTACAGTGCATCTTTCACTGAGCCCTGGCTTGGAGGCCGCAAACCAACCTCACTCACAGTTTCACTTTATCACTCTCTTTATTCTAACGGCCTTGACAAATCAGATATCAGAAGAGCCTCATTCGTAATCAACGGAATGACTGTTGGTGTTGGTCAACGCCTTACATGGCCTGATGATTACTTTACTTTCTATCAGGGCGTGAATCTTATGCGATATGAACTGAAAAATTATTCTACGATATTTAGGATTGGTACAGGAACAGGCTCTTTCAACGTTTTCAGCTATAATGTGGTCTTTGGCAGAAGTTCTATCAGCCAGCCCATTTACCCACGTTCAGGTTCAGATTTCTCCCTTTCGATGGAAGCAACAGCGCCTTATTCTCTCCTGAATAATAAGGACTATAAAGCGATGGACGAAAACGAAAGGTACAAGTGGGTCGAGTTTTACAAATGGAAATTCAGTTCTTCATGGTATGTTGAAACAGTGAATAAACTTGTGCTTGCAACCAGGGTTCGTTTTGGGTTTCTTGGCGATTATAACAGCGATATTGGGATTACTCCATTCCAACGTTTTTATCTTGGAGGAGATGGATTGTCAGGATACAATAACCTTGACGGACGTGAAATTATCGGAATGCGTGGATATGGAAACGAAACCATCACTCCTTTCTACTTTCAGGACAAAAACATTGGAGGTAATATTTTCACCAAATACACCCTCGAACTCAGGTATCCATTCTCTCTTAATCCCAGTGCAACAATATATGGATTGGGATTTGTCGAGGCAGGAAACTCATGGCTTGGAGCTGATTCTTTCAATCCATTCGATGTTAAGCGATCTGCAGGACTTGGGGTAAGAGTTTTTCTCCCTATGTTCGGTATCCTTGGACTCGACTGGGGTTATGGATTTGATGAAATTCCGGGAATTCCGGGTGCAAATGGAAGTCAATTCCACTTTTCAATTAATCAATCTATCGACTAATGAAATTTTGGCAGGTTTTTTGGTATAAACAACCTGCAAACTAAAAAAAATAGGAGGTAACACAATGAAAACTATGAAAATGATGATGTTTTCGCTTGTTATTTTAACAATAACAGCGTTTACAGCACAAGCCCAGCTTCAAAATCAACGTATCGGATATGTTGACACTGATTACATTTTAACCAATATTCCCGAATACAAAGACGCTCAGGATGAACTTAACGCTCTTTCCGAGAAATGGGAAAAAGAAGTGAAAGCAATCTTTGAAAAAGTTGAGGCTATGTATAAAGAATATCAAACAGAAGCAGTTTTATTGCCTCAGGATCTGAAGCGTAAAAGAGAAGAAGATATTCTGAAAAAAGAAAAAGAAGCAAAAGATCTTCAAATGAAATATTTTGGTTCTGAAGGCGAACTCTTTACAAAACGCAGTGAACTTGTCCAGCCTATTCAGGAGAAGATTTACAACGCCATGCAGGATATCGCTGAAACGAAAAATTATGCATTTATTTTCGACAAAGCTTCCGGAGCATCCATGCTTTATGCCAATCCCCGACTCGACCTAAGTGATGAAGTCCTTGATGAAGTTGGATCAGTTATGCAAACTGTCCGTCGTGAAGATCGTCAAAAACGTTAAAGACTCTTAACTGTATTCATTCTGCAGTTTTTTGCCTTGGCCAAATAAAAAAAATACTACATTTGCACAAAATTATTTTTTAACTTATCAATCAGAAAATGAAAACATTAACCCGCGCATTCCTCTTCCTCGCTTTGATTGTCTTTGCCGGTTCAACTCAGGCACAATCATTAAAAATCGGTCATATTGATTCAAATGAAATCATGAACGTTATGCCCGAAAGAACTGTAATTGAAAATAATCTCAAAGATTTTGAGAAACAACTAGAAGATGAATTACGTCTTATGATGGGCGAATACCAAACTAAAGTTGCAGATTATCAGAACAACGTTTCCACAATGTCTAACCTGATTCGTCAATCAAAGGAGAAAGAAATAACTGATCTGCAAACCAGAATTCAGGACTTTCAACAAAATGCTGACGTTGAATTTGGTGAGAAACGTGTTGAACTGTTAACACCACTTATCGACAAGGTGAAAAAAGCAATTGAAGATGTTGGTAAAGAAAATAACTACACTTATATTATTGATGCTGCAACAGGCGTCTTGCTGCACGTTGGAGCCAATGCTGATGATGTAACCAAACTTGTAAAGACTAAGCTTAATCTTAAATAGTTCAATTTAAGATCAATAACATAGAAGCAGCATTTTTTGCTGCTTTTTTTTTGAACTTTTTTTAAAATTTCTTGTTATTGTCTCATTAAATGGTAATTTAGCCGCCCAAACAAAAAGAAAAATGTTTTCAACACTACATCATAGGCATCATCATTTTAACATCCTGTCAGGTGATCGCTTGTTGTATTGTATAATCTGAAATTAAAAGATATTTTACAAAACCATGAATGTCCCGCCTGATAAAAAATCAGGCGGGATTTTTTTTAATTTAAAACTATGACTCATAAACTAAAAATTGCTGTTCAAAAGTCGGGTCGACTTAACGAAGATTCACTTAAGCTACTAAAGGATTGTGGCATTAAAGTCGAAAATGGTGGTGATAAGCTGAAATCTACCGCTTTTGGTTTTCCACTTGAAGTTCTTTTTTTAAGAAACTCTGATATTCCGCAATATGTGGAAGATGGAGTTGTGCATCTTGGTATAATTGGCGAGAATGTTCTTTTAGAAGCGCAATCTGATGTAGAAATCGTTCAGAAACTGGGTTTTGCACGCTGTCGCCTTTCACTTGCTGTGCCCAAGGAGGTTGAATATACCGGAGTTGATTGGTTAAATGGTAAAAGAATTGCAACTTCATATCCCGTTGCAATTAACCAGTATCTTTCGGTGAAAGGAATTGAAGCAGAATTGCATTTGATCAATGGCTCTGTTGAAATTGCTCCGGCAATTGGTCTGGCAGATGCAGTTTGTGATCTCGTAAGTTCTGGAAATACACTGTTCAGCAATGGCTTGAAAGAAGTCGAAGTTTTGTTGAAATCAGAAGCTATTTTAATAAGTCATAAGAACTTGGCACCTGAAATTGCCGCTTTAAGAAGCAGTCTTCATTTCAGGATTCAATCAGTTTTGAATGCAAGAAGCTATAAATATGTACTTCTTAATTGCCCCGAAGACAAACTGGATTCTATAAAAAAAATACTTCCCGGAATGAAAAGTCCTTCCGTGCTCCCATTAGCCGAAAAAGGATGGGTTTCTGTGCACTCTGTTGTACAGGAGGATGATTTCTGGAATATTATCGATGCATTGAAAGCCAATGGGGCTGAGGGAATATTAATCATCCCGATTGAAAAAATGATTTACTAAACCAAAATGAAACATCGATTTAGATGAACTTATAAAACAAATATCTATGTTGAAAACAATTTATTATCCTGAAACTGCAGCATGGAAAGACTTGTGCCGCCGACCTGTTTTGAACACAGGGGAATTGGATCAGCTTATGAACGAAATTTTTGATCAGGTTGAACTCTTTGGAGATATTGCACTCAAAAACTTTACAAAAATTTTCGAAAAAAGAGAAACCAATTCATTTTTAGTCCCTTCTGACGAAATCAATGCTGCTGGTGCAGGCTTGTCGGATGAATTGAAACAAGCAATTGCCGATGCTGCCGGGAATATCCGCACTTTTCACTCCGTATTCAATAAAGGATCGGAAGTTATTGAAACAACCAAAGGCGTGCAATGCTGGCAGCGCAAACTGCCAATTGAAAGGGTTGGATTGTACATTCCAGGTGGTTCGGCCCCACTTTTTTCAACTGTGCTCATGCTTGCAATTCCGGCTGAAATAGCTGGATGCGAGGATATTATTTTATGCACCCCGGCTGGGCCTGATGGTAAAGTGAATGAGGCTGTGCTATTTACTGCAAACCTTGTTGGTGTTACAAAGATTTTTGCATTAGGGGGAGCACAGGCTATTGCTGCAATGGCTATAGGCACCGAAAGCATCCCTAAAGTAGATAAAATTTTCGGACCGGGCAACCAATATGTCACTTCGGCAAAGCAGTATGCTGCGCGGTCTTACTGCGCGATTGACCTTCCTGCCGGACCATCGGAAGTGCTTGTCATTGCTGATGAGACAGCCGACCCCGATTTTGTTGCGGCAGACTTGCTGTCACAAGCTGAACATGGTGAAGATAGTCAGGTTATTTTGCTTACAACTTCCATGAAAATGGTTGATAATGTCAATAAAGTCATTATAAAGCAACTTGAATTGCTCCCCCGTGCTGCCGTGGCGGCCAAAGCCCTTCAAAACAGTCTGACAATTTTACTGCATAATCTTGATGAAGCAATGCAATTTTCAAATCTTTATGCCCCGGAGCATCTTATTTTGGCTAGCGACAAAGCCGAAGATTTAGCCTTGAAAGTAAAAAATGCCGGCTCAGTTTTTATCGGGCACTACAGTCCCGAAAGTGCCGGTGATTATGCTTCCGGAACAAATCATACCTTGCCTACCAACGGATTTGCACGTGCATATAGCGGGCTTACAACCGAAAGCTTCTTAAAGTCAATCAGTTTTCAGCAGTTAAGCGCCCAAGGCTTGAAAAATATTGGAAACACAATAGAATTAATGGCTGAAGCTGAGCAACTTGAAGCACATAAATATGCAGTGTCAGTTCGACTTGCTAAATTGAATAAGCCATGACAGAAATATCCTCTTTGGTCCGGCCACACCTGCTTCAACTTAAGCCTTATTCCACAGCACGAGATGAATATGCTGGTGAAGCAAAGCTATTTCTGGATGCAAATGAAAGTCCGTATAACTTGAAACTTAACCGTTATCCTGATCCAAAACAGTCAGTTTTACGAAATGCTGTTGCTGCATGGAAAAGGGTAAATCCTGAATGTGTTTTTACCGGAAATGGAAGCGACGAGGCCATTGATTTGCTCTTAAGGGCTTTTTGTGAGCCTGCGAAAGATGCTGTTCTGATTATGCCTCCGACTTATGGCATGTATGCTGTTGCTGCAAATACACATGGTATTAAAGTAGATGAACTTCTTTTGGATGAAAATTTCCAGCCTGATTTTGAAAAGCTGGTTCAAAGTTCAAATCAGCACAAAATACTTTTTTTATGTTCCCCAAACAACCCTACTGGAAACCTTATCAAAACTGATATTTTAGAAAAAATCCTTCAGGTATTTTCAGGTCTCGTGGTTGTTGATGAAGCGTATGCTGATTTTTCGGCAGGTGTTTCAAATTTAACACTTTTGAAGCAATTTCCCCGATTGATAGTTTTGCAAACTTTTTCCAAAGCGCTTGGACTTGCCGCTGCTAGGGTAGGAATGGCATTTGCCCACAAAGATGTGATCGAAGTACTTGACAGGATTAAACTTCCATACAATATGAACGCTTTAAGTTTGCAAGCTGCAATGAAGCGTTTGAAACAAAAAGAAACTTTATCTGTTCAAATAAAAAGCATTATCAGGCAACGGGAAAAGTTGATGAAATCTTTCGGAAAACTACCTTTTGTATTGAAAGTTTTTCCCTCAGAAGCAAATTTTGTTTTAATAAAAGTGCATGATTCCAATCAGTTATACAATTTCCTTGCTCAGCATGGCATCATCGTTCGCAACCGTTCAAATCAGCCAATGCTTGAAAATTGTTTACGTATTACAGTTGGCAATGCCCAGCAAAACAAACTTTTAATAAAAAAACTAAAGCAATACAACTTATGAAAAAAGTACTGTTTATTGACAGAGACGGGACATTGATTCACGAGCCTGAAATCGATTGGCAGGTAGATAGTTATGATAAATTCGAGTTCATTCCCGGAGTGATCAGAAATCTTGGACGTATTGCCGAAGAATTGGATTATATGCTGGTTATGGTTACGAATCAGGATGGACTTGGGACGAGCTCATACCCTGAAGAAACATTCTGGCCTGTGCATAACAAAATGTTAACAATCTTTTCAAATGAGGGCATTGTGTTCGAAGATGTATTTATAGACCGTTCGTTTGAACACCAAAATCTTCCAACAAGAAAGCCTGGCATTGGTATGCTTTCAAAGTTTCTTCAAAAGGGTTACGATCTCGAGAATTCTTATGTAATCGGAGATAGAAAAACAGACATTCAGCTTGCTGAAAACTTAGGTGCAAAAGGTATTTATTTCAATGCCAATGAAGATCTTCCAAAAGATTTATTGCATTTAACGCCTTTGCAGACAACTTCATGGAAGGAGATTTATCAATTTCTGAAAAAAGAACATCGTTTTGGAAAGGTTTTCCGGAAAACCAATGAAACAAGTATTCAGATCAGACTCAATCTTGACGGACAAGGCCTGTCTGAAATCAATACCGGTATTGGCTTTTTTGATCACATGCTGGACCAGATTACCCGTCATGGTGGCTTTGATCTTTTTCTTCAGGCAAATGGAGACCTTCATATAGATGAACATCATACCATTGAAGATACTGGTTTGGCTTTAGGTGAAGCCTTTAAAAATGCAGTCGGCAAAAAAACCGGAATGCAGCGCTATGGCTTCAGTTTGCCGATGGATGATGCAAATGCCAAAGTGCTTTTAGATTTTGGCGGAAGGCCATATTTTAAATGGAAGTTCAAAAGTGCCGACAGAAAGCCTGGGGGGATTTCTGTCGGGCTTTTTGAACATTTTTTTCGTTCTTTTAGCGATGCTTCTGCATGTAATCTGCATATATCAGCAAAAGGAAAAGATGGTCATCATACGATTGAAGCTGTTTTTAAAGCGTTTGCAAGGGCTTTAAAAATGGCATCCGAACGTGATTTAGAGTCAGGAATATTGCCAACAACGAAAGGAGTTTTGTAAATGAAAGTTGCAATAATCGATTATGGAGCAGGAAATATCACCAGTTTGTCTTTTGCTTTGGAGCGTTTAGGTGTGAAAGAAATTGCCATTTCAAATAAGAAAGATGTTATTGAAGAGGCTGATAAAGTGATTTTTCCTGGGGTTGGGCATGCAACTTATGCAATGAAACAGTTGAGAGATTTTGGACTTGATACATTGATTCCAAACTTGAAGCAGCCAGTATTAGGAATTTGTCTGGGGATGCAACTTATGTGCACAAAAACAGATGAAGGCAATGAAAAGGGACTGGGAATTTTTCAAGCCCACGTAAAAAAGTTCGAGCCTTTACAAAAAGTACCTCATATGGGCTGGAATACTGTGGATTACAGTCATTCTCCTTTTATAGAAGAGTTTCAGCTATCAGAATGGTACTATTTTGTACATAGTTTTTATGCTGAAATCAGCTCTCAAACCATCGGTAAAACTGAATACATTAATTCCTTTTCAGCCGTAATGCATACAGATAATTTTATTGGTTGCCAGTTTCATCCAGAGAAAAGTGGTGCCGCAGGTGAAAAATTTCTACAACAATTTCTTTCAATATGATACAAATAATTCCGGCAATAGACCTTATGGGAGGTAAATGCGTGCGTCTTTCACAAGGCCGTTTTGAAGATAAAAAAGTCTATGATTCCGATCCTGTTGAAATGGCAAAAGCATACGCTGACGCAGGTTGCACACGAATACACATCGTCGATCTTGATGGTGCGAAAGCAGGCTCTCCGCAACAAACTGATTTAATTGTCAGGATAGCCCAACAAGCAAATGTTGAGGTTCAGTCTGGCGGAGGAATGCAGTCGGTTAGTCTTGTTGAAAGCGCTTTAAAATCCGGAATCTCTGCTATTGTGATTGGCACGGCAGCCATTCGACAGCCTGAAATGTTGCATGAGTGTTTAATCAAATTTGGAGGAGATCGCATTATTTTGGCGGCAGATGTTCTGAATGAAATTGTTATGATTTCGGGTTGGGCTGAAGATTCAAATATAGAAATCAGAGAACTTATTGAGCGTATTTTGCCTTATGGATTAAATCAGGTTCTTGTAACTGATATAAATAGGGATGGAATGCTTGGTGGAACAGCAACCGGGCTTTATGTTAGTTTGCAACAACAGTGGCCTCATATAGAAATTATTGCAAGTGGGGGTGTTGGTAGCATCAACGATATTATTAGCCTTGACAATGCAGGAATACGTTCAGTAATTGTTGGAAAAGCAATTTATGAAGGCAGAATTCTGATGAACGAAATCCGTGAAATAAACAAAAAAAATGCTGGCTAAAAGAATAATTCCTTGTCTCGACATAAAAAATGGCCGCACAGTAAAAGGCATTAATTTTGTCAATATCACTGATGCTGGTGATCCGGTTGAACTTGCAGCTCAATATGCTGCTTCCGGTGCTGATGAACTACTTTTTCTTGATATCACAGCGAGTCATGAAAACCGGAGTACGATTACAGCACTTGTTTTAAAAGTTGCGAAAGAGATTAATATTCCATTTACCGTTGGCGGCGGAGTGGCTTCTGTTGAAGATGCTGCCTCACTTTTGCAGGCAGGTGCTGATAAAGTCAGTTTGAATTCTGCTGCCATTAAAAAGCCTTCTTTAATAGGTGAAATTGCGGATAGGTTTGGTTCTCAATGTGTTGTTGTTGCCATTGATGCATATTTGGAAGACAATCATTGGAGTGTTTTCCTGAATGGAGGAAGAATTAAAACGGAAAAAGAATTATTCAGTTGGGCAAAAGAGGCTCAGGATCGTGGAGCCGGCGAAATATTATTCACTTCTATGAATCACGATGGAACAAAAGCAGGATTTGCAAATGACGCCTTGAAGATTCTTTCTAAGCATATAAATATCCCTGTAATTGCTTCAGGCGGAGCAGGGGAGATGAAACATTTTGCCGATACATTTTTATTGGGAAATGCTGATGCAGCCCTTGCTGCTTCAGTGTTTCATTACGGAATGATCGGTATTCCCGAATTAAAAAGCTATTTAAAAACTAAAAATATTATCGTTCGATGAAGACATTGGATTTCGAAAAAAGTGGTGGGCTGATTCCAGCCATAATTCAGGATGCAAATTCGCGTGAAGTGCTTATGCTTGGATATATGAGTCAGGAATCACTCCAAAAAACTGAAGAGGATGGTGTAGTTTGCTTTTTCAGCAGATCAAAAAGCAGGCTTTGGGTAAAAGGTGAAACATCCGGAAACTATTTAAAAGTTAAAGAAATCATCGCTGATTGTGATGCCGACAGCCTCCTTATTCTGGCCGAACCTTCAGGACCTGTTTGTCATACTGGCGCTGATACTTGTTTCGATAGAACGAATGAGAATAAACAACTGTTTTTTGAATCACTGGAAATGATTATTGAAGAGAGAAGTTTAAGTAAGGATGAACAGTCTTATACAAGAAAACTTCTTGCAAGAGGTATCGACAGGGTGGTACAAAAAGTTGGCGAAGAAGCCGTAGAGCTTGTTATTGCTGCTAAAAATGATGATGCTGATAAGCTGATTGGCGAAACGGCAGATTTATTTTATCATGTTCTGGTTTTGCTTCACGCTAAAAAACTTAGCCTTAAAGATATAAGCAATGAATTGGAAAGAAGACACAGAAATAAAAACTAGAATTTGCAGATACAAATTTTAGCTTTCAATTCTTGGTTTGACTAACCGATCTTCTTTTTGACAATTTTGTTTTGGACTTTAAGATATTCGGGCAATGCAGCGGAGCCGTACCATTCAAAAAGTTCAGCATCCAGCAATTTCTCTTTAACTGCAGGGTCGGTCTGAAGCAGTATTTCAGCTTCTTCAATTTTTTTGACGTTTAGAATAAAAATTCCTCTGTAGTTCAAAGCGTTTTTTCCTAATGGGCCGGCCACAACAAGTTTTCCTTCCTCGGCCAATCGACCGATATTTTGAAGATGTCCGCTAAAAATGCTATCGCGCTGAATTTTATCTTCCAAAATAACGCTTCCGGTTTTTAAAATCACGAAAACGTATGATTTCATTCCGTAATCATCAGCACCTAATGCCGCAGCCAATTCCGGATCGTATTCACTGTTAACAGTTTGGGAATATAAAACATTGCAAGTGAAAAGAAATAAAAGGGTATAGGTTATAAATTTTAGCTTTTTCATTTTTTTCTGTATTTGTGCGAAAGTATAAATTATTTCTTTTAAAGGCATTTTGGTTCAGGATTAATAGCTCAGAATAGTTAGATGCCTGAGAAGTTGAAGTTCCAGTTAACATACTGTTAACATATATTAATATATCTATATGTGAATATGAAAATCAATAAGTGTAGTTTTGTGCTATTAAATTATTTATTCAACTAATATCTAACGAAATGAAAAAAAGTATTCTTACAGGCTTAGTTGCCTTTTTTGCCGGAGTGATAATTGCCGGGTTTGTTTTATTTAAACTCATGCCAGGCATGATGTTGATCGAAAGTTCAAGTTCCTCTGATTTTGACACAACAGTTCAAAAGTTTGAACAAGCTGTATTAAAACAAGGCTGGAAGATTCCTGCTGTGCACGACCTTCAGGCTACGATGCACAATTTTGGAAAAACGGTTCGTCCGGTAAAGGTTTTTGAACTTTGTCATCCTGATCATGCAGAAAAAATATTAAGAGAAAGCGAAGAGCGGATTGTATCTTCTATGATGCCGTGTAGGGTGGCAATTTATGAAAAAGCGGATGGAAAAGTCTATATGTCGCGCATGAATTCTTCGCTTATGGCGAGTGCAATGGGAGGAATTATTGATAAAGTTATGTCCGAGGCTTTTTTAGATAACGAAAAAATGATTGAGGCTGCTATCAACTAATCGTTTTGATAAGAGATTGAAATTGAAGCTGCATTATGTGCAGCTTTTTTTTTGATTCTTAAAAAACACTTAATAAAAACACTCAAATTCTTTTCTGCTTTAAAGGATAAACTTGCTTTTCAATCGTTTGCACGGTTCAGGGTTTCGAATCATTCGATTTTTAGTCAAGCAGATGTAAGAATATTGTATTTTTATATCGAAAATAGAAGTTCACCCTTTTCAAGCACATTCAGAAAGTCCCAACTACAGGAATATGTTATTAATCGGGGTGTCCGTTTTTAAAACAGCGAAAAAATAATTATTAACCATATCACGATGAAGCACAAAATCAATCTCTTTATCCTTGCCGTTCTGGCAATATTTTATTTTATTCCGATGGGTTCATTACATAGTCAGGAGTTGAACCGCATTGAACCTCCGTTTTGGTGGGCTGGCATGAAAAACACTGAACTACAGTTAATGGTAAATGGCAAAGACATTGGAAAAACGCGCGTCAGCATTAACTATCCCGGAATTCAGCTGAAAGAAACGGTTTTGGTTGAAAACCCTAATTATCTTTTTCTGAATCTTGTTTTATCACCTGAAGTGCAGCCCGGGACTTTTCAGATAGTTTTTGAGACCGGCAAAAAAAAGCCTTTGACTTTCAACTATGAATTGCGTGAAAGAGCCAAAGGTTCAGCCGAACGACAAGGTTTTAACAACAGTGATGTCATTTATCTGCTTATGCCCGACCGGTTTGCCAATGGTGATCCTTCGAACGATAATGTAGACGGAATGTTGGAAAAATTGAACCGAAGCAATCCTAATGGCCGACATGGTGGCGATATAAAGGGAATCAGAGATAATCTTGACTATTTTCAAGATTTGGGTGTTACTGCGCTATGGTTAAATCCTGTACTCGAAAACAATATGCCAGCCGTAACTTATCATGGCTATGCAATTACGGATTTTTATAAAGTTGATGCCCGTTTTGGAACGAATGAAGATTATCGTTTACTTATCGAAGAAGCAGGTAAAAAAGGTTTGCGCATCATAAAAGATATGGTTTTCAATCATTTTGGAACAAGTCATTGGTGGTTGAAGGATTTACCCATGAAAGACTGGATTAATCAATGGCCTGAATATACACGATCAAATTATCGTGGAGGAACACTTGTTGATCCATATGCATCGGAGCATGACAAGAAATTAATGTTAAAAGGATGGTTTGACACAACAATGGCAGATCTGAATCAGGAAAATCCTTACGTAGCGAACTATCTCATTCAGAATAGTATATGGTGGGTTGAGTATGCCGGACTTGATGGAATAAGAATGGATACGTATCCTTATTCAGGTAAGGAAGTCATGAAAGAATGGATGCAGAGACTACGCTTTGAATATCCGAATTTTTCAGTTGTGGGCGAAGTTTGGCTTAATACAGCTCCTCAGGTAGCTTATTGGATGGAGGATGCAAGCAATGCTGATGGGTACAATTCTCACCTGAACTATCTGTTTGATTTTCCACTTAAATATGCCATCGGAAGTGCTTTCAATGAAGGTCATGGCTGGAGTTCAGGGGTTTCAAAGCTTTATGAATCATTAAGTCTTGATTATCTTTACAGCAATCCTCAGAATATTGTTGTTTTTGCTGACAATCATGATGCCGATCGTATTTATACAGTTTTGAAGGAGGATATGCGTAAATTTAAAATGGCAATGGCTTTTTTAATGACAGTAAGAGGTTTTCCACAAATCTATTATGGTACTGAAATATTGATGACAGGATGGGAGCATGACGGACACGGATTTATCAGAGAGGATTTTCCTGGAGGCTGGTCAGGTGATGAAATCAATGCATTTAAAAAGCAAGGGCTTACAGCAGATCAAAATGAAGCGGGTGATTTTCTTCGAATGCTATTGCAGTGGCGTAAAAACAAAAAGGTAATTCATGATGGAATGCTGAAACATTATGTCCCTGCAGATGGCGTTTATGTTTATTTCCGTTACAATGAAGATGAAACTGTTATGGTGATTCTCAATAACAATGAAGAAAGTAAAACCATTAAAACAGAGCGGTTTAATGAAAATCTGGAAGGGTTCGCAACTGGTACAGATTTACTGCACCGCACTTATTTCGACCAATTGAAAATGATTTCTGTTCCCGCAATGTCTGCAAGAATTATCGAATTGAAAAAGTAAAAGACTAACGACATAACAATGATTTTATACAAAACTTTCCATTCATTTCTTGCTTTAAAAAAGCATGTTGCATTTGCACTTTCCTTCATTTTGATGATGCCTTTATTGGCTCAGGAGGTGACTGTAAGTCCTGTTTCTCCTAAAATGACTGATGAAATAACCATTCTGTTTGATGCAACAAAGGGAAATCAGGAATTGAAAGATATTTACGGAAAAGTTTATTTCCATGCCGGCCTGATAACCAATCAAAGTCGTGATGAGCGCGACTGGAAATTTGTAGTGGGCAACTGGGGTGCAGATGATGCACGTGTTGAGATGATCAAAAAAGCAGATAATCTTTATGAGGCCAGCTTTGTGCCAATGGATCTATTTGGCGTAACGGATGATATAAAAGTGAATATGATTGCGTTTGTTTTTCGCGATCTGAATGGAGGCAGGGTTGGAAAAACAGCTGCCAATACTGATATTTATGTTCCCATTGATGGCTATAAACCCTTTGAAGCAAAACCTGCAGCATATCTTTTTAATGAAATAGTTTATAAAAACCATCAGCTTAAAACGGGAAATCTTTTTATTGAAACAGATCAGGGAACCATTGTTGTAAGACCTTTTAGTGACAGCATTGTTGAAACAAGCTGGCATCCTGATGGCTTTGAAAAGTTTGCACCATCTCACTCAGTCATTAAGCAGCCTTCTGATGTCCGGACTTTTCTCGCTGAAGCTGGAGATAAAATAATGTATGATTTACCTGGATTGCAGGTTCTGGTGCAGAAAAAACCATTTAAAATCAGCTATCTCAGCAATGGAAAAAATATTTTAATTCAGGAACGAGGTTTTTTTTCGCGCACTGATGGAAATGGATTTCGATTCAAGCTCGATCAGGATGAAAAACTCTATGGAAGTGGTGGCCGTGCAAGCGGAATTAACCTTCGCGGACGAAAACTCGGATTATACAACAGGCCTGATTATAATTATGAATTTGGTGCTACCGAATTGAACTACATGGTTCCCTTGCTTGTATCATCCGAAAAATACCTTTTGTTGGTTGATAATCCACACAAAGCATGGTTTGATGTTGATAGCAAAGGCGACGGAGTACTTGAATTTGGAGCTGCCGGCGGCCCAATGCGCTATTTTATTGCAACTGCAAAAAATTATCCACTTCTAATGCAGCAATACAGCGCCCTCACAGGTTTGCAACCAATGCTTCCCAGATGGGCTTTCGGAAATCTCCAATCAAGAATGGCCTACCGAACCCAGAAAGAAACCACTGAAATAGTCGACCAAATGATTGCTGAAGATTTTCCGATTGACGCAATTATTCTCGATTTCTATTGGTTTGGAGATAGTATCTTAGGGCATTTGGGTCGTCTCGATTGGTGGAAACCAAGCTGGCCTGAGCCTGAAAAAATGATTGCTAATTTCCGAAATAAAGGCGTAAAAACTATCACTATTTCTGAACCATACATCATTGATACGCTTGCTAACTGGCAAATTGCTAATGATTTAGGAATTCTGGCAACCGATAGTTCAGGACAGACCTATGTGGACAAGCAATTTTATTTTGGCAATGGTTCTCTGATAGATATTTTTAAACCTGAAGCGCAGCAATGGCTATGGAAAGAATACAGAAAACAGTTTGATATAGGAATTGAAGGCCTTTGGGGTGATCTCGGTGAGCCCGAAAGTCATCCTTCCGATATGTTTCATGTTTTGGGTAAGGCTGACGAAGTACACAATATTTACGGCCATTACTGGTCGAAAACAATTTTCGATAATTTCAGTAAAGACTTCCCTGAAAAAAGATTGTTTTTTCTTGCAAGAAGCGGTTTTGCCGGTACACAAAGGTATGGCATTGTGCCCTGGACCGGCGATGTTAGTCGCAGCTGGAAAGGGATGAAGGCGCAGTTGCCCGCTATGCTGAATATGAGTATGTCGGGTGTCCCTTATATGCATTCTGATGCAGGTGGGTTTGCCACCGGTGTGAAAGATGACGAATTGTATACACGTTGGCTGCAGTTTTCTGTTTTTACTCCAATTTTGCGCCCGCATGGATCGGTAATTCCTTCTGAGCCAATCTTTTTTAATGATACGACCAAACGAATTGTCCGGCATTTCATGAAAATGCGCTATGAATTACTTCCCTATATCTATACAGCAGCATGGGAAAATTCACAAACCGGGCTACCAATTACAAAACCATTATTCTTTTACCATCCGGATGATGAAAGATTCAGTGAGTCATTCGAAAGTTACTATTTCGGAGACAATCTTTTGGTCATACCAGTAACTGAAAGTAATGTTCAAAAGATGCCGGTTGAATTGCCAAAAGGCCTTTGGTATCATTTCTGGTCAGGCCAAAAACACAATGGTGGAAAAAGCATTCTCGTTCAAACAGCTTTGGAAAGTATCCCTGTTTTTGTTAAAGCCGGAAGCTTTATTCCAAGAGTACCATCGGTAAATACAACAGATTATTACAGTTCAAGAAATTTGGTTTTACATACTTATCTTCCGGGCGCTGATGGAAATTTCTCTGGAAAAATGTTTGAAGATGATGGCAGTAGCTTCGGAGCCTATGAATCCGGAGATTATGAACTTTTGCATTTTGATGGGAAACTTGAGAAGGGAGAAATAACTATTGCTCTGAACCGGACAGGAAAGGGTTGGTCGGGTATGCCTGAATCAAGACTTTTAGAAGTTGTTGTTTATGGTCTTGAAAAAAAGCTCAAAGAGATTCAATATGATGGCAAAAAGCTCAGTGAATTAGAAAAGGAAGACCATCAAGGAATTAAACCTGGTTTTTGGCAGGATGAAAACGGTCAGTGGCATATAAGGGTTGTTTGGCCAGGTCATGAAACAGTAATTTTAGCCAAATAGAATCTGGCAAATTAAAATAATAACGTAAACAAAATTAACATGAAAAAATCAATGATTCACCTGATTATTATCGCACTTTCGCTTGTAGTTATATCGATGGGATTTTTTGCCTGCGCAACCAAGAAAAGTGAAGAAAGTACTTTTGTAAAGCCTTTTTCAGAAGTAGTAACTCCAGCCTGGGCTAAAGATGCAGTAATCTATGAAGTCAATACGCGGCAATTCACAAAAGAAGGAACTTTTGATGCTTTTGCGACTCATCTGCCACGTTTAAAGGAACTTGGAGTGGATATTCTTTGGTTTATGCCCATTCATCCTATTGGCGAACTTAACCGAAAGGGTGGTCTTGGCAGCTATTATTCAATTAAGGATTATAAAGCTGTCAACCCTGAATTTGGAAACTTCGAAGATTTTAAAAAACTGGTTGAGCAAGCGCATGATATGGGCTTTAAAGTAATTCTTGACTGGGTTGCCAATCACACTTCCTTTGATCATCAATGGGTAACAGAACATCCTGATTGGTATAACCGTGATGAAAACGGAGAAATAATCTCTCCTTACGACTGGACCGATGTGGCGCACTTGAACTACAATGAGAATCCGGAACTTTGGGATGCCATGATTGATGCATTGAAATTTTGGGTAGAAGAAGCGAACATTGATGGATATCGCTGTGATGTGGCAGGAATGGTGCCTACAGCATTTTGGGAAAAAGCCCGTGTTGAGTTGGATGCCATCAAACCAGTATTTATGTTGGCTGAAGATGAAGGTCAGCGCGACCTTATGCAGAAAGCATTTGATGCCAACTATGGCTGGGAATTTCATCATATCATGAATCATATTGCCAAAGGTGAAAAAACAGCAAAAGATGTTTGGAAATATTTTGCAAAGGAAGACAGCATTTTTGCGCCTTCGGCTTACCGCATGATGTTTACTTCAAATCATGATGAAAACTCCTGGAACGGAACTGAATTCGAAAGAATGGGCGAGGGTGCAAAAGCTTTTGCTGTAATGAGTTACACTATTCCCGGGTTTCCGATGATTTACAACGGACAGGAAGTTGCATTGAATCACCGTTTGCTTTTCTTTGAGAAGGATGAAATCGACTGGACAAAAGAAAATGACTTTACTGCTTTTTATGCTTGTCTTAATTCAATCAAAAAAGACAATGAAAGCCTTTGGAATGCTGATAATGGTGGTTCTTTCACAGAGATTGAGACAGATAAAGCCGCTGAAGTTCTTTCTTTTGTGCGTGAAAAGAATGATAACCGTGTCCTTGTTTTGATCAATGTTACCGGAGAGAATGTGGAATTCACTGTTTCTGACAAGAATTTTGAAGGTATTTATACTGATCTCATTTCTGGCGAGGCAGTGGAGATTCTTGCCTCGGGCGCCTCTACACTTCCGGCATGGGGATATCTTGTTTTGAAGTAAAACTCTGCATTTCAAATCTAGTTTTTGCAATAGCAGAGACAGGGTTTTTTATGAAAGAAATGCTGTAAAATGAGAATATTTCTATAATTTGGAATATCATCCTAATTCGGAATAATAGCTGTAACCTACAGTACCACTAAGTGTCATATATTGAGTAACATATACAATTTGGCGTGATTTTAGATATATTCTATATATAAAAATATTGATTTATGAAAAAGCAAGTTATTCTTTTGAGCTTAGTTTTGATAGTTATCAGCTTGTTTTCAGGATGCCGGAAAGACCATGAACAGATTCAGAAAAAGGCTGAGAAAACATCTGAACTGCAAGTGCCGACAGATTTTAAGTGGAAAACTACGCTGGACGTTGGTTTAAAGATTTCATTGCCAGTGAATGGCTTTTTCCCATTGACGTCTAAACTTTCGATATATCAGGGAAATCCATTTTCCGGAGGCTTGTTGATAGCGAGCGGCAGTGTTTCAAAAGAAAGCTCTTTTGAGCAAATAGTAAGAATTCCGGCCTATCTGAATTCGCTTTTTTTGTATTTGGAAACAACAGCAGGTACACAACAAATTGTTGAAGTTCCAGTTTTGGGAAATCAGTTGAGCTACACATTTGAAAGTTCTGAAGTCAAACAGCTTTTTAAATCTTTGAATGCCGTTCAGGAAGTTGGCCCGGAGTGTAACGATTGTGATCAGGTTATTTCCGGTAGCGGAAACTATAACATTGGTAATGGCAAAACATACTGTGTTCAGGATAATTTTACTGGCACAATAACTTTTCAAACCTGGAATGGTGGTGGAACCCTTAAAATTTGCGGAACTGCCAATATAAGCCAGAATATTTCACTTGGAACGAATAGCTGGATTATTGTAACTCAGGGTGGAAGCCTCAATATAAATGGCATCCAGATGTGGGGATCCGGCAATGGTGTAAAGGTTTATGCAAATTCTTCACTGCAAATCAGTGGTGGTTTGAGTACAACCGGAACATTTGTAAATCATGGAACAATGACAATTGGAGGATTTACAACATTTCAATTGCTGAGCACTCCTTTTGTAAATACCGGTGTGCTTAGTGTTGGTTCAGGTGTAAATTTGAACAATGCCACTTTGTTAAACAGTGGAACTTTCAGTGCTGCTGGTGTTATAAAACTCAATACCGGAAGTAGCATCACCAACGATGGAACAATCACAGCCGGAGACCAAAGTGAACTGAATGGAAGTTCAATGGTCAACAATGGTAGCTTTATTATAACCAATTCCAGGTTCAATATCAATGGAGGCAGCACTTTCACCAACAATGGCGATATGGATGTGAGGGCAGGGAGTTTTAATGTGAATTCCAGCGGTTCGGTTGTCAATAATGGCTCGATTAACGCTGCAAGTCAGATAAAATTTAACGCTGGAAGTAATGTAACAAATAATTGCATGATGACTTGCGGTGGCCTTGCCGAATTCAATTCAGGAAATATAGTTTTCCAAAGTGGTTACCTTCGAAGTAATGATCGGATTCAAATAAATGGGGGTGCCAATACAATTCTGAAGGATGGAAGCATGATTTCAGCTCCAAAGTATTTCCTTTATACCAATATCAGCGGACAAGGTTCAACCAATACGATAAAGGCTGAAACTGAGTTTACAATGTCATCACAAACAGTTTCTGGACCAATAGAATTATCAACAAACAATCTGAATATTTTATCAGGTACGCCGGTTTCTCAGCACTTTATTAATGGAGCAACTGTTGTTGCTATTGGCGCGGAGCAGAATTTTCTGGCCATTACTGCTTGCAATCCCGAGGGGCTTGGAAGTATTTCTGTAACTGATATGGATGGTGACGGTGTTCCGGACGAGCTTGATGCATTCCCAAACGACCCTGACAGAGCCTTCCGTTCATGGTATCCAAATGAGAATAATTTTTCAACAATAGCATTTGAGGATTTGTGGCCGGGTATGGGTGATTTTGACTTTAACGATATGGTTGTAATCATGCAGTACGAAATTGTTACCAATGCCGATAATGAACTTGTTGATTTGAATGGAAAATTCAGGTTAATGGCTGCCGGAGCCAGTTTAAACAATGGTTTTGCTGTTGCGATTGACATCGCTCCTGACCATGTTGCGTCTGTAAGCGGAGGTGCTATCGCCGGATCAATAATTAATTTTGATGCCAAAGGTTTTGAAGCTGGTCACACAAATCAAACTGTTTGGATTGTGATGGATGCCATAAATGATCTTTACCCGGGCCCTGATTTTCTGAATACTGTGCCAGAACTTGCTTATGTTGAGACAGATACAATTTCTGTTTCGATGACACTTAGTACACCTCAGGCAAATTACGGGATTGCACCTTTCAACCCATTCATCTTTGTGAATCAGGAGCGGGGAAAGGAAATCCATTTACTTGATTTCCCACCTACAGCTTTAGTTGATCCGGTTTATTTTGGGATGTGGGAAGACAACTCAACGCCTCAGACAGGAAAGTATTACAAAACAGACTCCAATCTGCCATGGGCAATTGAAATACCCGTAAACTTTGATTATCCAATTGAAAAAGTAGATATTTTGCAAACACATCTTAAGTTTGCCGAATGGGCCACATCAGGAGGAACACTATTTCCTGACTGGTATCTCAACTTGACGGGATACAGAAATCAGGGAAATGTTTATGTGAAACCATAATTGGTTCAAATATGAAAAATACAAAACAGAGAGCAGCAATGTTCTCTGTTTTGCTTTATATCAATAAGCAAAGTAATCTATCTTGTTCAACGAACGGCCAAAAGGCTCAGGAATTTGAACAGCGTAGGTGGTTGAAGGACTAGTTCCGGTAGTTTTCATTACAGTTTTTCTACCTTTAGGTGTGATGGATGTAATTTCCATGACAAAGCCTTTTTCTGAAAGTGTCTGGTAGTACTTAGCTGTTTTGCTGGCTTTAAAAACGCCCACATCATTCGGTAAATCAATGGCATCAGTGATCCACATTTCACCTGTAAATTCTTCTGCTTCAAAGGTATAACGTGTACACTGATAATCCAGAATCTGCCTGGTTTCTCCTGAATGAATAAGTTTTAGTTCTTTCAGGATACGACCTTCGTTGTCTTTCATAACAGCAGCGCTGCCAGTCAGATTGTTTTCTTCACCCAGCAAAATCAAACAGTTGTTGTTGGGCATATCAAAAATTGTTTGATAGACTGTCCTGCCACGAACATGCTTAATGCAAGTATGCGTGAAGTCGCTGTTAAAATAACTGAAGTAAGGAATCATCATTTCGTGCTTGCCTTTACGGTCATAAAAATCAAATTCCATCTCTACAGATCCGGAAAAGGTATAAGCACTTTCATATTGAATTCCCGGAATCTTTTTGCTTAGATCAATCTGGGCTTTTGTTGTGAGAAAGGGAAAAACCATCAATGCTAAGAAGAATACTTTTGTTCTCATGTTTGTTATTTATTAGATGTAATAAACTAAATATCAATACATTAAAATATTTTTGACATTATCTATACGACTGAAAACTAATGCTTATCTGGATTATTTGAACCTTAAACCGATGATTTTCCCTTAAGTTTTTCTGATTTTTCCATTACCTGAGCAGTTTGCTCTTTTATGAAGGTATTCATTTTTTGCCTCAACGCAACATCTGCAACACCAAGAATGCGGGCAGCAAGCAGCCCTGCGTTGGCGGCACCATTGATAGCAACTGTGGCAACAGGTATTCCTTTTGGCATTTGAACGATCGAAAGCAATGAATCGATGCCTTCAATGGAATTGGATGACTTTACCGGAACACCAATCACAGGAATAGGAGTGAGGCTGGCCACCATACCTGGAAGATGTGCTGCTCCACCAGCACCGGCAATAATTACATCAATGCCCCTTGATTCAGCTTCTTTCGCAAATTGAACCATAAACTCCGGGGTTCGGTGTGCTGAAACAATCCTTATTTCATAGCCGATTTCAAAACGGTCAAGACTGCTTGCAGCTTCTTTCATCACGGGAAGATCGGAGTCTGAACCCATTATGATGCTAACCTGAATTTTTTTCTCACTCATAAAGCTTTTCTTAGATGTTTAATAAATTATGCCTGAACCTTAAGTGTTTCGAGAACCCTTTTCGCTTTAATTAAAGCCATGTTTATATCAGGATCTAATATTGTAGCATGTCCCATTTTTCGGTAAGGGCGGGTCATTTTTTTTCCGTAAATGTGAAGTTTTACGCCTTCGATAGCCAGAACTTCATTGAGCCCTTTATAAACAGCAGCGCCGGAAAAGCCTTCGTCTCCGAGTATGTTTATCATTACAGCAGGCATTTTCAGTTTTGTTGAACCGGGGTGATAACCGAAAATAGCGCGAAGATGTTGTTCATATTGAGACGTCATTGCACTCTCAATCGTTTGATGACCGCTGTTGTGTGGTCGGGGAGCTACTTCATTGATGAGAAGATTCTGATGCTGATCTAAAAACATTTCTACAGCCAGAAGACCTGTGATGTTTAGCGCTTCAGCAGTTTTTCTTGCCAGATGACTTGCTTCTTCAGCGAGTTCCTTATTAATTCTGGCTGGCGACAAAAGGTATTCAACCAGATTGGCAACCGGGTTGAAAATCATTTCTACCGCCGGATAACAAGCCATTTCACCTGATTGATTCCTCGAGACAATGACTGCTATTTCAACTACCTCCTCAATAAAATCTTCAACCATTGAAGGGACATCAAAAAGTTGATTTAGTTTATGTTCGCCTTTAACGACCAAAACCCCTTGCCCATCATATCCGGCAAGGCGTGTCTTTTGAACAAAGGGATATTTCAAACTGCCTATTGCCAGTGCCTGCCGTATTTCATCTGCATTTTCAAACAGCTTAAAAGAAGCAGTCGGGAGATTGAAGTCGGCGAAAAATTGTTTTTGCAGTCCTTTATCGCGAATGATTCGCAAACAGGAAGGTTCGGGGTAAACGGGCAATCCATTGGATGCAAGTTCCTCAACGGCTTCAATATTAACGCCTTCTATTTCAATTGTCAATAAATCTACATCTTTTGCAAAATTCATAACGGTTTCATAATCGCGAAAAGAACCTACAGTAAATTTTGTTGCAATGCTTGCAGCAGATGCTTCAGGGTCAGGGTCGAGAACGTAGGTAGTTATATCCCAGCTGCTTGCAGCCTGACACAACATTTTGCCAAGCTGGCCACCGCCTAATATTCCCAATCTGAAGCTTGAACTTATGGTTTGTTTCATTATCTTGAAGTCGGTTTTGTTCTCAAAAAAATCTAAAAGCGTTCAGCAAAAATAAGTCATAAATATAACAAAAAAGCAGAAGACTTATTTCCTCTGCTGTTTTTCGTCATAAGCTTTTTTCGAAGCTTTGGGTGCAATAGCTTCTCAGCCAGTTGTAAGGCTTGTCAGCTTTGCATCAACTGATTTTACAAGATTGAGTTTGCGTTCAAGTTCCTGCATTTTTTCCAGTTCACCTTTAAGTTCAAGAAAAATAAGTCCTGATTGTGTGCAGTTTTCAAGAACATCATCGTGCAAACCAAGGCGTGTTTTGATAAAGCAACCCCAGCCGGTCAGAATTTTTTGAACAGTTTCGGCAGCGTCCTGACGCGATCCGATGAGAATGAGCATTACATGTCTTGTCATTTTTTTTGGTTTTAATTAATATTGATCTAATATGAAATCCATTCTTTATTCTTGCTTGATGATTCTATGCCATTTCAGTTCGTTGTCAGTGTTGAAACACTCAACCACGAGTTCACGATTTTTGCTTTCACCTCTGAAACTGACTTTACCAAAATTTCTTTCAGTTACTACTGTTCCGGGCACTCTGTAACTATTTTTCCAATCATTTCCATTTGGATTTGGACCTGCTGTCATTGTTGAAAAAGTCAAATCCCAGATTGCAGGTTTGCCTTCTTCGGTTAAAACTGACATTTCAGTATAATGCACATCGCCGGTAACAAATACAACATTTTTGATCTTATGCTGATGAATGAAATCGATAATTTTCTGCCTTTCCTTATTGAATCCATAATTGCTATAGAGTTCATAAACAGCGGCATCGCTAAGAAACTGTCCACCTAAAGCAACAATTTTGAAGGTTGCGGTGCTTGTAACAAGATTTTCAAAAAGCCATTCAAGCTGGGATTCTCCAAGAATGGTTTTATTGTCTTTTTGGATTAAATCAGGGTCACGATACCAACGGTTGTCAAGGAGAAAAAAATCAGCATCACCCCATTGAAAACTTGTTATTGCTCCCTTGATATCCCCAACTCCGTAAGTCGGATTTCCCCAGAAAAGCTCAAAGGCTTTCATTGTTTGGTTTTTATTAAAAAACCCTTTGTCACTGTCGTTTGGGCCATAATCATGATCATCCCAGATGGCATAGTGATGCGTGGAGGCGAGAAAAGGCTGCAATTCTTTAACCGACCGGCCGTGCGTGTATCTTTGGGTTATTCCGGTCCATGAATTCCAATCAGGCTCCCGCAGATAGATGTTGTCTCCCAGCCAAAGCATGAAATCGGCATTTTGTGTTGCCATATTTTCAAAAATCCTGTAATCACCTCCATAAGGTCTTCCGGGTCTGTCGTGCTCTGTCTGATTGATATAAGCGCAACTTCCCGCAAGAAAACTAAACTCAGGTGGATTTCCTCGCCACTTCCAGATTGACTGTGTTTGAAATTCAGTAGTATAAGGCAGATGAACCTCATCACCATTAATGAATAATTGATAAACATACTTTTTTCCGGGTAAAACAGAATCTGCAATTAAATGCGCAGTCAAAACATTTTCTTTTACTGTTTTAATTGTTTTTGTTTTTCGTGCAATGTCCGACCCATCTTTAGGATAATACAAAATGTGTAATTGCGCTTCTTCATTTGTTTGCACCCACAACATAACCTCGCGCATTTCTGAGTAACCAAGCATTGGTCCTGATTGAAGCAAAGGGTGCTGGGCTTGTAAGAAAAGTGAAATTAATAAGAGAATCGATGTTGTAAAAATGCTATTCCTATTCATGGGAGTGATTTTATAGTTTACTTAAAGAAGCTATTTATTTTCTTTCAGAACATCCTTTATAGAGTCAAAATTACCATCAATTGCTGCAGGCTGTATTTTCAGAAGCTTTGCCAAAAGAGGATACAGATGGATGTTCTGAAATGACTCTTTTACATAGTTTTCTTTAAAATCAGGCCCTGTTGCATAGAAAATTGCATGCATATCCTTATTGGCATTGTCATAGCCATGCGTTCCACGCACATTGGCAATAGCGTATGACCAGTAAAGGCTGTATCCACTATCGGCAACGATAGAAACATCATGTGTGCGCACGTGATTTCCATGATGCAATCTCTCAGGTCCTTCACCGCTTTTCCAGTACTTAAGGTTGGGTACATTTTGCAGTTGAGCCTCAATTGAATCAATAAAACCATCTTTTACTTTTATATTCATGGTAGGATTCCATCCATCGACAAAAGCGAGCATGCTTGTGTCAACATACTGATCGAGAATGATTTGCTTATCATTTGATAACTGTCCCATTCCATGATCAGAAACAACGATGAAATTGATTTTGTCAGCATGTGGTAAAGCTTGCATTTTTGTCAAAAATACGCCAACAAGACTGTCAAGTTTTGTTATCAAAGGCATCAAGCTGTCGTTTTCAGGGCCAAATCTATGTCCGCTGGAGTCTGGCTCATCAAAATAGAACATAACCAACTTGGGGCGTTTTTCTTTTGGTAAACCAAGCCAATAGACAACTGTATCAATTCTGTCGCCATAAGGCATACTGTGATCATATCTTTTCCAGTAGGTCGGCCTGATGCCTTGTACATCAGCTTCACTTCCAACCCAAAAGCATGTTGCAGTTGTAACATTTTGATTTTCCGCAGTTACCCATATTGGTTCGCCGCCATAGAATCTTCCATCTTCAACAGATCCTCGGTTATTCTTGTCGTTAAAGTGTTTGCCAAGATCAGGAGCAAAAAAACGATTCACAAGAATTCCGTGATTGCCCGGATACAATCCTGTTGCCATGGTGTAATGATTCGCAAAAGTAGTTGTCGGAAAGCTCGGAATCATGCTTTCTGCAATGACACCATTTTCAGCAATCCAATCCAGATTGGGTGTTTCGGTGCGGGATGCATAATCCCATCTGAATCCGTCCATAGATAGGATTACAACATAATTGTCATCAGTTTCTTTTAGGGAGTTTTTACACGAAACGGTTGCAAAAGAAATTGCAATCAGGACAATAAAAATTCTATAATTCATATGATTTTATTTAAGGTGTAAAGCTAAAAAAAAAGGAGGCTTGCATGACAAGCCTCCTTTATATTTGTCAATTATTTTAGTTAAAGATGTAGCGGATTGTAACCTGTCCTTGCCATCTTGAGCTTAAAATACCTGAATCGTCGATAGCCCAAATATCACCCTTTGGCTTTGTGTAGCTATATTTTGGTGTAGTTTTATCAGCTTCAAAACCTTCAAATCTTACGAGTGGGTAATTGTTATAGAATGCACCTGAAGCATAGTAGATTCTTCCCCAATCCTTATTAAGCATATTTCCGACATTGAAGATGTCAAGAGCAACTTGTAAAGTGTTGCGTTTGCCACCAACATTCATGTAGAAGTCCTGAGCTATTCTCATATCAAACAAATTCATAAAAGGAACTCTTGAACTGTTTCTTTCTGCATAGCTACCACGTTTTTCGTTGAGATATTTATCATTTTCGATAAATGCATTCAAGTCAGCCCATTGTTGTGCTGCGGATAAAACGATATTGCCGTCTCCGTCAAGCTTATTTATAAGATTGATATCGTTTTGATCCTTTGGTATATACATCAGTTCAAGGCTTTGGTTGTCTTCACCAAGGAATACTGATCCACCGTCAGCATAGCCAAATGAATATAAGTCACCAGACTGACCGGTATAGAACAATGAAATCGAGGTAGCCATTGATTTAAAGTATTCTTTTTTGTAAGAAACAAAACCAACGACTCTATGTCCCATTGCGAAATCACTTCTGGCAAGATCTATGTCATTCTTTCCACGTACGTTAGGAACACGCCATTGTGATGAATTCTGTGAAGAAACACCGTCGTTCATCGATTTTGCTTCTCCAAATGTGTAAGCCAAACTTCCTGCAAAGCCATTTTGGAAGCTTTTCTGAAGTTGGGCTGTGATGTTGTAACTATGTCCTTTGTTTGTGTTTGAGCCTAAGATAATATCTGTGTATGCACGATTTTTATCTGTTACCGGATCTTTTCCAAGATCAAGACGACGATAAATTGGTCGGTTATCACCAGTGCCTGTCAGAGCGCCATCCTGAACAAATCTTAGGTTTTCATACATTACATTATTCACATTCTTTGTATAAATCGCTTCAAAAGTACCTACGAGACCCCAAGGTAATTTTTTGTCAATTCCTAAACTAGTGCGGAAAACTTTAGGATATTTAAAGTTCTTGGCAAAAATATCAACCTGACCTGAAGGTTGTGTTGGAGGTACAGAAGGCTGATTGTTCCAGTCTGGATTGAATAGTAACTCAGGAGAACCTGCAGCTGTTACGCGCATACCGCCGGTTAAGACAGCATTATTCTGGAAGGAAGCGCCTGGCCATACATAAGGAATGCGACTTGTAAACAACCCGGCACCACCTCTGATTTGGAAGGTTTTATCACCATTTACATCATAGTTGAAACCAAAACGTGGGTTTAACATAACTGTTGGCGTAGGCATCTGACCTGTTTTGGCTTCTTGCATGTCCCAGCCTGCTGCTTCCAAAATTGGTATTACATTGTTGTTGAAATCTTCATTTGTTCTTGGAGTAGAAAGGAACATAGGAATATCAACACGCAATCCGGCAGTAATCTTAAGTTTATCGTTTACCTGAATTTCGTCTTGAGCATAGAATCCAACCTGAAGGGCATTAAATTCAGCAGCAGCTGCGGAACCGTCTCCAGTAATATTATCAACAGCCGAGAAAGTCCTGTCAAACTGATATGCTGGTCCATTGTTCAGGAATGTCTGAAGATTTGAAAATTGGTATGAACCAAAATTTTGACGAATAAATAAGTTATACATGCTGTAAAACTCATTGTGCGTGCCAAATGTGAATGTGTGTTTTCCCTTGTATAACTCAAAATTGTTTGTGAGAGTGATGATATCCTGATTTAATTGATTAGCAGTGGAAAATTCTTCTGAACCAAAATAGATGTTGTTTCCACCATCACGGATACGAACATACGGGAAATTGTCGCCCATTGGATTACGGTCATCGCGCACGAAGGTAAAGCCCAGTATCAAACTGTTGCTCATTTCGCTGCTGATATTACTCTTCAACTCAATGGCTGTAGTGTTAGTTGTCGAAGGAAAATAAATCCCTGAATTAGCAAATCTGAGGTTTGTTGTACTTGAATTTGAGGGACTAAACTGTTCACCATATGTATATTGATGACGCAACATCAAGCGATGTACCTGATTGATGTTCCAGTCCAGACGGGCAAAGAATTTTGTACCATCAAGTTTTCTGATAACATTTGTGTAATTTCCAGGATCATAGCCGAAACCTTTCAATTTATTCACAAGTAAAGAAAGATCAGCTTCAGTTACTGTTCCGTTATAAGTAGAGAATTCAAATGGTTGAGGTGTTTCATCTTTTTGAATTTCAGCGTTCATAAAGAAGAATAACTTATCCTTAATTACAGGTCCACCAAGACGGAAGCCATAAGTTTTTGAGGTAAAATCAGCAAGTTTTTTGCGTTCTATTTCTTCGTTATCTGTTGGTGTTAGTCCAGCCAGATTTTGATTTCTAAAGAAATAGTATCCTGAACCTGAAAACTCGTTTGTTCCTCTGCGGGTAACGGCATTGATACCTGCACCGGCAAAACCACCAAGTTTGATATCATAAGGCGCTACCTGAATTGAAATCTGGTCAATGATGTCGATAGAGAATGGGGAAATGCCAGTTTGACCTCCATTTGTACCTTGATTGGTCAGACCAAAAACGTCATTATTTACAGCACCATCTATGTAGATTGAATTATAACGGTTATTTGAACCGGCTATTTCAATACCACCAAGCTGTGTTACCTTTGCCTGAGGTGTCAAACGTGTGTAGTCTGAAAGATTTCTACCTACTGTAGGCATCGCTTCAATTGACTGCATAGTGATAGTAGTCTCAGATCCCGTGCGGTTTCCATCGAAAACATCATTACGAACAGCAACTACTTCAACGTCAGAAAGTGTTATTGCCGTTTCACTCAATTTTGCATCAAGCCTAAGGTTTTGACCTAAGGTAAGAAAGATATTCTCTTTTACAGTTGGCTCATAACCAATGAAAGAAATAGTTACTTTGTATGGTCCACCAACGTTCATGTTTGGCATACGGTAAAATCCATTTGGATCGGTTACAGTTCCATATTGCGTTCCGGTCGAAAGCTCAACTGCAACAACTGTTGCGCCAGGCAATGTGCCGCCATCTGAGGCGGAAACTCTACCACTTAAGGTAGCTGAAGTAGAACCCTGGCCAAAAGCATTGCTCAAGCCAAAGATCATTAGCAATGCTAACAAACTGAATTGTAGGTTTTTTTTCATAGGTTTTTGATTAGATTAGTAATGAGATTTTTCACGGATCAAAAGTATAGATAAAGATGTTTGAATGGATTAAGAAAATGTTAACAAAAATTCACAGAATCTGCCAAAAAACTATAAAAAAATGAATATCAATCCATTATCTTTTGTTAAATGTTGAAAACATGTGAATAAATTTTTTCTTATTTTTTTTATAGTAAATGCTATTATAACAATACTTTATGATTGAAAATTTATAAAGAAATTTTTGAAAATTTTATTCTAGAATTTTATTCTGAATCCAAAGTCAAAAGTGCGGCCAAAGGACCAAAACCCTCTGAAGGTTTCGATATTGTGTTCAATGCCGTCTTCACCTTTTAAAATGTAGGTTTCGTTGAAAAGATTATTAATATTCATGTACAGTATTGCTTCTTTTGCAAACACCTGCATAGGGAACGAAACATGAAAATCAGCAAGCATGAAAGAAGGCAGTTTGAAGGATTGCTTCCTGTCTTCTGGATTTTGTCTGCCTGATGGATCAAAAGAGGCAAAATGGCGATCATAATAATTAAATTGTAAACGCATATCTGCCTTTTGCAGGACAACTGTCTGAATCATCAAGCCTGCCTGAAACTGTGGTTGTCCTCCTACATAAAGTCCACTTGCATAAACATTTACAGTGTCAACAACAATATCCTTATCATTAAAAAGCCTCGCTTCGACGTCATTTTGCCATTTCCAATCTCCGTAAGAAACGATTCCACCAACTTTTAATTCAGGATAGAATTCATGCATCCATTCCAGTTCTATTCCTTTGTGCAAAGCATCCAATCCGTTAACCATAGCGCGTGTTTGCTGATTGTTTTCGAGTTGAATGTATTCGTTTGATAAAAATGAAACATCTTGCCAGAAAGTATAATATGCTGAAAATATCACTGTATTTTTTACTTCTTTTAATGAATATCCACCTTCAATTGTGCTGACCTTCTCGTTTCGGATGTTTCGGACCGGTGTGTTGCTGAAATTTCCAAAAACATATTTATAATAGGGTGCTTTGCTAAAATAAGCCGCGTTTATGTAAAAGCTGCTGTAACGATCAAGATTATAGTTAAAACCAGCTTTGACATCAAATCCAGGCTTATTGACCCATTCACTCCATTTGTTAGTTGGATAGTTATAAACATCATGCCTCCGGAAACGACTGTCTGATATCGTTACTGCGCTAAAAAATCTTGATCTGCCTTTCGTTTTTTCTATTTGGGCAAAAACACTTGAATTGTGTAATAATGCTCCGTTATGAATGCGGATTACATCCCCAGGCATTTTAATTTGTTTTCTGCCAGCTATTCCGGCAGCTGACCAGCTAAAATCATCAATATAAAATTGCCCTCCTAACAGATCGGCTACTTCTTGCTTAAGATTGGATTTGAAATACCTGTAATGAATTCCACCGATGATTTTTGTTGATGGATTAATATAAGTTTCAAAAGACGAAAGCGCTCCTGACCATATATGACTTGCCAGAAAATGTGTTTGAACAACCTTGCTGAAGCCACTGACAGTTTGTCCGTTCTCCAAAGTAAAACTATCATCATTTGAAGCATTGTAATCATAAATTGAATCCCAGTCAATTTGTCCGGATGGATTCCTGAATGAAAATACATTTGGTCCGTAATTGAAGCTGTCATTCCATTTGCCGCCTCCCCATCCAGGTGAAAAATAAACTGAAGTGGCTAGCATGGATTGATTGCTGAATCCCAGATAATGTGTTAAGGATAAATGAGGTTTATGATAGAAATTTTCGGATGCATTGTTTATTTTTCCGTTATATGAGCCCCATTCCTTGTTGTAGCGTGAACCAAAGCGTTCTATTTCATCCTGACTCATTTTCAGGTTGCGCTGTCCGTGTTTTTCAGGACCACCAAGAACAGTAAAAAGAAGTCTTTGCCGATCGTTTATTTCTTTGCTCAGGTTCAAAAAATATGCCCAGCCATCTACATACGTTCCATCAATGTAACCATTGCCCTGACTGCGTGACCCAAGAAAACTCAAAGCCCAGCCTTTGTCGTCCGTGCCACTATGGTATGTGAGTGTTGTTTTTCGGTTTCCATAGTTTGTGAGCTGCTGTGAGATAATCCCACCGCTTTGCTGAAGTGGAAACATGGTTAAAATGTTTACTGTTCCACCTACTGAGTTGAGGGCAACTTTTGAGGCACCTATGCCTCTTTGCACCTGAATTGATGATGCAACTTCAGTTAATCCCATCCAGTTGTTCCAATATACAAGCCCGTTTTCGGCCCCGTTTATGGGTATGCCGTTGAGCAATACAGCAATATTTTCCTGCTGAAAACCTCTGATGCTGAGCGTTGCGTCTCCTGAGCCTCCACCATCACGTGAAGCATAGACTCCGGGTGTGAAATTCATTATTTCAGGTAATGGCTTGTCGCCAAGATTTAATGCGATTTTTTCTGAACCAATGTTGGTAAAGGCAATTGGATTATAACGGACACGAGCAAAATCTGAAATTACACTTATCTCTTCCAGCTCAAAGTCATTCTTTTCAAGGAATATTTCGATGGGCTGATTTTGATTTGAAACCGAAACTACCTTTGACTTAAATCCGATATGACTTAAATGAATTTGATCAATCGCATGTTCAAATGTAAGATTAAAACTTCCATCGGTTTTGGTAATCGTTCCTTTACGGCTTTTAGCTTCATATATCTCAACACCAGCTATTGGTGCTTTACTATCAATGTCTGAGACAATCCCACTTACCGAAAGCTGTCCAAAAGAATTTAAAGAGGCTACTAAAGCGAAGAACAGAATCAATTTTTTAAACATAACACATTGGTATTAAATTAAATAAAAAAGCCCTGACTGTTTATCGGGGCAATACTTAATTCAACCAATGAAGCACAAATCACAAAGTCAAAAAGATGACCCTGTTAAATATACCTGAAGCATGCAATTCAGAAACTGATTGCATACCTTACCAATGGTTTGTTCTTCTCCCATCCAGACTATAACTGTCGGTCCCGGAATTACACCGGCTCAATCCTTTCACTGCTTTATCAACAGCAATCGGACTCGCGGACTTTAACCGCCGATCGGGAATTTCACCCTGCCCCGAAGAACAATTCACGGCAAAAATAATTCTATTTGCGAAATTAAAGCAACAAGGTGTGAATTTATAAACAGTATAAATAAGAAAGTTGACTTTTTGTGGCTTTGGAAAATAAAAAAAATGGCAGTTAAAATATGTATTAACTGCCATTTAATCAATCTAATAAGCTTGAATGCTATACTTTCTGTAGTTCCCTGGATTTTATTTTATTGATGTAATCCATTGCATTTAATGCAGCAATAGTTCCATCGGCAGTAGCCAAAGTAATCTGCCTGTAACGTTTTGCATTGGCATCACCTGCTGCAAAAACACCAGGCACGTTTGTTTGCATCTGACTATCCACAACAATTTCGTTTCGATCATTCAGTTTGATGCATCGACCTTTTAGAAAGTCAGTATTGGCCTCATAACCAATGAAAACGAACACGCCATCGAGTTTCAGTTCATATTGCTCATGTGTAATAAGATTTTCAACATTTACCGATTCAAGTCCTTCTTTGCCATTGAAAGCATTGATTCTTGAATTCAGCCGAATCTCAATTTTTGGATTTTTTATTGCTTCATCCTGTTCATGCTGAAAGCCCTGGAAACTGTCAAGCATATGTATGAGCGTCACCTTTTTCGCATATTTGGTCAATGAAACAGCTTCTTCCAGCGCAGTATTTCCTCCACCAACAACAGCAATTTCTTTGTCGGTAAAGAAATCGCCATCACATGTTGCACAGTATGATATTCCCCGACCTTTGAAAAGGTCTTCACCTTCAACTCCAAGATTTCTTGATCTTCCACCTGTTGAAAGTATGATGGTGTCAGAAGTGAATTTTTTTCCATTTGACAAACGAAGGGATTTTACTTTTGATTCAAAGTCAATCTCAACAATTGAAATTCCTGACATGATGTCACAACCAAAGTTTTTGGCCTGTTTCTTCATTCTGCTACTCAGTTCGTAGCCCGAGATACTTTCAAAACCTGGATAGTTAGCTATTTCATGCGACAGAATCATTTGTCCGCCTGCTACACCAGAATCCAGAATTAGTGTTGTAGCTCTGGCTCTTGATAAATATATTCCAGCCGTAAGGCCTGCCGGACCGGCACCTATTATAATACTGTTGTAGTGTTTACTTTCCATTGCAGTTTGATTAAAAATTAAGGCCTGAATTTTCGCAAATCCAGGCCTCAAATAACTCGTAATTAATTTGATTGTCCGAATTCGCGATCTAAGATTGTAGTAATCTGATCTCGTGACTGAATACTACTTGTGGCAGCTGCAACCTTTCCATCTCTGAAATAAACAGTGAAAGGCAGACCCATAAAACTGCGACATTCGGGCAGGTTGCGGATAGCTGCAGCTTCCGGCGAGTCAAATGCCATGTCTCTGAATGCGATGTGGGTATATTCTTCCTGCAGTTCTTCCATAACCCCATAAACTGGTATACACATTGGCCCCATGCGGCCACAGCATACCATAACGTTTGGATGATTTTTTATAGTTTCGTTCAACTCAGCAGCTGATGCAATGTGTTCAAGATTTGTAGGTAGTACCATTTGTTTTACTTTCTTTAATGTTATTAATAATTTTTTTTCAAAACAGCATAAATTGTGCCAGATAGTGATACTTAAGCGATTTAAAAAACTATTCAATAACTTTTCTACATCTTGAGATATATAAAATATTCTATTTCAATTATATACGCTTGATTATGCGCAGATGATGGGTGTATTTGCCAAGTTTTTCATTAAAAATACCATGATGATCAATACTGTCAATTCTGACACAACCTGAGGCATGAATGACAGTTTTGTTGTCGGACAAAATTCCAACATGCACAATTTGTCCTTCTTCATTGTCAAAAAACGCCAGATCACCCGGTTCAGCTTCCTGAATAAAATTCACTGTAATTCCCTGATTTGCCTGCAAGCTTGCATCACGCATCAATCTATATCCGGAAGCTTTAAAAATAATTTGTGAAAATCCGCTGCAATCCATCCCGAAAACACTGCGTCCACCCCAAAGATATGGAACGCCTGACATTTTGTGGGCATAGCTGATAAGATGATCTCTTTTGAAGGTTTCGACTTCATGAAATTCTCCCTCAACAATTGTGTCATGGTTAAATCCTGTCAGAGGATCAATTTGCAGACTGCTGCCAAAACTGATCAGCGAATTATTTTTGTCTGTTGTTATGATCTTCCCAGTCAGGGACGTGAGTATTTTTTCTCTCTTTGTCTGGTTGTAGTTTTCAATAGGTTCAGGAATCTGCTCCAACTGGTTTATACTTATCCAGCCTTCATAAGCATCAAAATGCGTATGAATCAGGGCCCACTTAGACTGTGTGTCATAAATATCATAAGTTTCCCCATATAGGATTTGTGAAACCATTTCGCTTTTTTCTGATGGCTGTGCGCGCATTGCAATAACAGGCAAGTTGCAAATTCCTGCTTTCATTTTTTTGTCTTTTTGTTTATTGATACGTGATTGTGGTTAAAAAAACTGTTTTCAAAAGTACATCCTTTCTTTAACAATTTTTCTGCTGTAAAGTATTTTAGCATCAACAAAATTCAAAATTTCATTTTCAATCCTTTTAAATACTAAATTTGTGTCTATTTCATAATCAGATGAACAAAATATTTATAAGCAAAGCCTTACATAACTACTATGGAATTTTTAAAATACTGAGTTTTGTTACTGCGGCAGTGCTGGTTATGTGGTTTATGCCCAGAATCGGAAAATTCCGATTTGAGTTTCAGCAAGGTAAGCCATGGCAGCATGCCAGTCTTTATGCGCCTTTTGATTTTTCAATCTTAAAGTCATCAGCGCAGATCAAGGATGAAAAGGAGAAAATTTCTAAGCAGATTTATCCTTATTTTGTTTACAATCTGGATGAGACGAAAAAAAACAGAGATAATCTGGAGTTAATTATTGAAACAGAGTTTTCTCAAAGTAACAGAAAAAAGCTTCAATATCTAAAGACCGGACTTTTACTTTTTGACAAAGTTCACGCCCGTGGAATTGTTCAACACCACAAAATCCTCGATAATCTTGGCCCGGAAAATCTTATCAGTACTGTAAAAGACCGGGTCGTTACAGTATATCCATTGAATGATCTTTTTACAATAACTTCAGCATATGAATATTGTCGGCGGGCAATTGACACAGCAAAACTTGAAAATCCCAACGAGCTTCTTTCAGTATTGAGCGATGTATTTGTCCAGAACCTTGTTTATGATGAGCGAATAACGAAACAGGAACTTGAGCAAGCGATGCAACGTATTTCGACTACATTTGGACTTGTTCAAAAAGGGGAACTAATAATTGCAGAGGGAGAGCCGGTTGAAGATGACAAGTTCTTAATATTAAATTCATTAAGACTCGAAACCGAAAATAGGACAGGTAGTGCAAATCGTATAAAAGCCCTGATGACCGGCCAGTTGATTTTGGTGCTTTCAATCTTTACTATTCTATTTCTTTTCATTCGTTTTCTTAGAAATGATGTCTTTCAAGAATTGAAAAAAATAAATATGATTTTGTTTTTGATGTTGTTTACTATCATTCCTTCATATCTTATTCTTCACCAGTCACCTACGTTTGTTTATCTTTTGCCTTTTGGTATTTTGCCTATACTTTTAATCACATTTTTTGACTCACGAACAACCGTTCTGGTTCATTTATTAACGATTTTTTTAGTCTCGATCGTTGTTCCCAACGCTTTTCAGTTTGTTTTTTTGCAACTGGTTGTAGGGTATGTCGTTGTTTTTGGACTCGAAAAGCACAACAAGCGGCTTTATTTTTTCAGAGTCTCAATTTTGATATTTTTGACTTATGTGATCATTTATGCCGGTTTCAGTTTAATGCAGGTTTCAAGCCTCACCCTGATTGATGCTTCCATGATATGGATGTTTGGTGTTAGCGCTTTATTAACTTTACTTGCACTTCCACTGATTTTTTTGCTTGAGCGCATTTTTGGACAGATTACCGACCTCACTCTGTTGGAACTCAGCAATACAAACAGTCCTTTATTGCGTGAAATGGCTTCCCGCGCACCTGGAACATTTCAACACTCAATTCAAGTGGCAAATCTGAGCGAAGAGGCTCTGTATGAAATAGGTGGCGATGTGTTGCTTGCCCGGACAGGCGCCTTGTACCATGATATAGGAAAAATGAACAACGCTTATTATTATATCGAGAACCAATTGGGAGGATACAATCCACATGATGATATTACCCCCGGCGAGAGCGCCACTATCATCATTGATCATGTTTTGAATGGTATTGAGATGGCACGAAAAGCGAACTTGCCAGAACAGATTATTGATTTTATCCGGACACATCATGGTACAAGCCTGGTAAATTACTTTTATATCATGGAACAGCGTCAAAATCCTGGCCTTACAATAGATGAGAGAGATTTTCGATATAAAGGTCCGATTCCATTTTCAAAAGAAACCGCTGTTGTGATGATGGCTGATTCCGTTGAAGCCGCTTCAAGAAGTTTGAAGAATCCTTCGGAACAAAAGATTAACGATTTGATTGAAAACATTATAGGCAAGCAAATAGAATCCAATCAATTTCTTAACGCAAATATTACCTTCAAAGAAATCCATCAGGTTAAGAAAATTCTAAAAAAGAAACTTCTGAATATATATCATGTCCGCATTGCCTATCCTGAATAAGCAGCAGCTGCTTTTTTAAGATAGTGAAGCGCTTCAGGCCCTTCATTGAAAAGCAGATCAAGGATGCTAAGGTCTGGTTGAAATTGGTGACGGTCAGAAAACACCTGATAATAAGGTGTCAAATGAAAAATGCTTTTTTTGTCTGAATGTTTGTGTCTTAGGTCTGTATAATCTCCTGAATCTTTTAGCCAATTAGTGGTGTAAGAAAATCTTTTTTCTGATTTTAACATCGTTAAAACCAGTTGTATTGATGCATGGTTTAGCTCAGTAAGAAGTTCATAGCGCTGTGCATAAAACCCATCAATATGATGACGGTAGTGGTAATAAAATGGCGATTTGTTGTAGGCAGACTCAATTGAACGGAAATGATTCTGCTGCCAGTTTTCGTTGTATAAGACCTTAATTTCTGATGTTTTACTTTGGTTTCCATTGCATTTCTGTACCGGGACACTCAGTCTTAATATGCCGTTAGCGCTTAGAATACGACATCTGTTTCTGATGGTTTGCTTTGGAAAAGTTTCATGAATTTCGAGAAGTGCTTCATCTGAATTGAGCATCATTGCCATCCATGTCAAAGGAGGGAAATAGGCAGTTGGCAATAAATATTTTCTTGACATATTGTCTTGTTTCATATTGCAAAATTAGGCTTTGACGAAACTCAAACAAAAAAAAAGTCGCGTGCAATTTGCACACGACTCTTTAACTTACTTATTTTGAGGTTAGTTTTTCAACAACACATCGTTGATAGCCTGACGCATTGATTCAATAGGTAATGCTCCCATAGCCATCTGAGGTTGTCCATCTTTAGGACAGAATAGCAATGAAGGAATGCTTCTGATGCCAAATGCCCCAGCTAACTCAGTTTGATCTTCAGTATCAATTTTGTAGATGTTTATTTTGCCTTCAAATTCTTTTGAAAGTTCCTCAAGGATTGGGGCAACCATTTTACAAGGCTGACACCAATCAGCGTAAAAATCAATTAAACAAGGCAGTTCGCCTTCAAATTTCCAGTCTTTATTTTGTTCGTAGTTGAATACTTTTTCGAGAAAAGTTTCTTTTGTTAAATGCTCCATTTTGAAACGTTTTATGAATTAATTTGTGGTTTATTATTTCTTTAGAAGTTGTTCTTCAATAATTTTGACATACATTTCTTCCGTCATTGCACCGGCCTGCATCATCGGCTGACCTGAAACTGGTGTAAATAATATTGAAGGGATGCTCCTTACCTGAAAAACTCCGGCAAGCTTTTGTTCTTTATCAACGTCAATTTTGTATACCTTGAGTTTGCCATCATAATCTTTTGCAATTTTTTCCATGATTGGAGCAATTTTGCGACATGGCGCACACCAGTCGGCATAAAAGTCAATGATTGCCGGTACTTCTCCTTCATAAACCCAATTTTGAGGATTGGATTCAAAGTTCCAGACTTTGGTAAGAAATGTATCATAGGTAAGATACTCAACTTTTCCAGACTCTTTTTTCACTTCCGAAGCGCTGCTATCATTGGTTTTACCTGTTGTACTGCTGCAACCGGTGGTCAAAATAATCATGATGGTCGATAAAATCAGAATGTTTTTGATCATTTGTTTTAAATTTTAATGTGTGTAAAAAAGTTTTGCAAAAATAATATTTTTTTAAATCGCTTAACTATCACTTTTTAATTATTTTTGCAGTCAAATATTGTACCAAAAAATAAACCTGGATTATTTTAAGTTTTTTGGCAGGCCAAAAATAGTAGAAAGCACAATGGAGCAAGAGGAATTATTGTTAAAATTTCTTTCTGATCAAAAATGGAAAGATGGATTTAAGTGTCGCAAATGTGGAAACGAAAATTTCTGTAAGGGAAAAAAACCGTATTCACGTCGTTGCACCAGGTGCAAGTCAGAGGAGTCTGCAACAGCCCATACCATTTTTCACAGATGCAAAATCTCCCTGACAGAAGCTTTTGCTTTGGCACAAATGATTTGTAACGAGCCAGATATATCATCGTATGAAATTAGCAGAAAACTTGATAAAAGACAAATGACTTGCTGGAAATTTAAATCCAGAATGCTTGAGTGCCTTGAAAATCCTGAGAAAGCTGCCACACTTCAGAAGATGATTGCATTACCCATTGAACTAAAAGAAAGCCAGCAAATTCTGATTGGGTAAGGCAATATTTTCAATAAATGCCAGCTTTAGGTCAAATGGCTATTTACACCATTTTGTATAATCGACAATATTTTGCTTCCCCAATTCTTCAGCTTTCAGATAGTATGAGCAGGCTTTTTGGCTGTCTTGCAAATAATCATAAATTAATCCAAGAGCAAAGTATGGCTCGGCATATAGCGGGTTTTTTTCTATTGAGGTCTGGTAATCCTGAATTGCACCTTCAACATCATTTAACTGTCGCTTGCATGAGCCTCTGTAATAATATGCTTCATGCGAATCGCGATCATATTTAAGCACAAGATTCAGCTCTTTTATGGCTTCTTCGGTTTGAGCTTTGAAAATTAACTCAATTGCATTTTCAAGATGAAAACGGGCTTTTATTGGATTTGGCCCGCAAGAAACAAGCCACATGGACGATAGAATCAGAATAACTACAAAATGTCTTTTCATTGATATAAATTATTGTAATAGAATTACTTAATTGCTTGCAGGGTTCCTTGAATAGTTTGAACTACATTTATTATTGAGATGGTAATTAATCAAAAACCTGGATAAGATCTCTTACTTTTTCAATGACTTCATTTAATCTTGACTCACTTTTTGCTTCGGCAATGAAGCGCAAATACGGCTCGGTATTAGATGGTCTGATATTAAACCAGAAATCTGAATAGTCAAGTCTGTAACCATCAAAATCAAGAAAACGCAAAGGTTTTTCGATATCGCTGAAGTGCTTTTTTATCGCATCCATCGCCGCTTGCTTCTGATTAATTTTGTAATTCAGCTCTCCTGAATTGTAATAGGGGGTTATTGTTTTTATCAGTTGGGAGAAAGTGAAACCAGCTTCCTTAAAACCGCTTAACAGATTTAAAACAATCAAGGCTGCGACCAATCCGGAATCTGAATAGTAGAAGTCTCTGAAATAGTAATGTCCTGCAAGTTCTCCCCCAAAAAGACCATCAATTTCGCGAAGTTTTGCAGCACCATAAGCGCGTCCAACTCTCCATGTTTCAACGCTGGCTCCAAATTGTTCAAGATATTCTGCTACAGCACGCGAACTCCGGATATCTTGTAAAACAAGACCCTTTTGACCTTGTTGTTCAAAAAAGTAATGCCCCATTAAAGCAATAATCAGGTCAGGGGAAACAAACCTGCCGTTTTCATCGATAAACATAACTCTGTCTGCATCGCCATCGAAGATGATCCCAAAATCACACTGTCTGTTGATAACAAGTTTCTTAATTTGTTCCTGATTTTCTGGCTCTAATGGATTAGGCTCATGTCCGGGAAAATTCCCGTCTGCAATATCATTGATGTAATAGGCTTGATTTCCAAGTAACTGCTTTATAAATATAGAGGCCATCCCATTGCTGCAATCCACTCCAAAATGAAGATTGCTAAAATCAGTATTGTACTTTTCAAGGTATTTCAGGTATTCAGATGAAAAATCAATTTTGGTGATCTCTCCTTTAGTATTGGATACCTTTATTTCCGATTTTTCGACCAATGCTTCCAATCTGTTGAGGCCATTGTCATAACCAACCGGAACAACATTGGCTGCTGAAACTTTCAAACCATTGTGTTCTTTTGGATTGTGCGAGGCTGTTATCATTACCGAACCCCCAAATTCAAATTTTCCTGTTCCCCAATATATCATTGGTGTTGTTGTTAATCCGGCATCAGAAACATGGGCGCCACTATCGGTTATGCCTTTTGTCAGCGCGTCAAAAACCTCATCTGAAGATATGCGACAATCACGACCAACAAGTATATGTTTGGTATTGAGTACCTGAGGAAGAAAGTATCCGATTTTGTAGACGTCCTCAGCGTTAAAATCTGTATTCCATACCCCTCGGATATCGTATGCCTTAAATGCTTTCATATTTGTAATTTAGAGAAGTGTTATTTTCTGATGTTCATCCTGTCAAGTGCCTGACGGTATCTCCATGCGTTCATCTCATGTTGTGCATTGGTTTCAGCAAAAGCGTGATAACCTGATAGATCATCCTTGGCGCAAAAGAAAAAATATTTATGATTTTCATGGTTCAGAACCGCATCGATGGATGCAATCGAAGGAATACAAATCGGTCCGGGTGGCAATCCGCCAAACTTATAGGTGTTATAAGGAGATTCGATGGTTTTATGAATATCGAGAACGCGTCGGATTTCAAAATCCCCAACAGCAAAAACCAGTGTTGGGTCAGCCTGCAGGCGCCATCCATTTCTGAGTCTGTTGATATAGACGCCTGCCATTCTTGCCTTTTCTTCGTTCTTATTGGTTTCTTTTTCAATGATGGATGCCAATGTTGAAACTTGTATTTCGTTCATATTCAACACTTGCATTTTTTCAATGCGTTTACTGTTCCAAAATTTCTTATTTTCCTGAAACATACGTGAAATAAAACTTTCTGCATTGGTTGTCCAATAAAATTCGTAAGAATTTGGGATAAAAAGAGCAGGAACTGTTCTTTCATCAAATCCCAAAAAACTCAGGTAGGCCGTATCTTTTACCAAACTTACAATTGAAGCTGAGTCAGCTTCTATCTGGGTGGACACCCTGCCGGCAAGTTGATAAACATCGCGCATATTGTTGAATGTTACCATCACAGGCGTTTGCGCTCCTGAACGCAACAACCGCACGACTTCAAGATTATTCATGCCATGTGCTAACAAATAGCGCCCTGGTTTTACATTTTCATCATACTTTAACCATTTGGAGACGAGCTCGAAGCTTTGTCTGTGGATTATAATCCCTTTTCTAAAAAGAATTTCTTTAACGCCCCCGAAATCCGTGCCTGTTGGAATTTCAATATCCGCGTGGTTTTCTCCTCCAACCCAAACATTTTCATCCAATACAGTTTTGTAAAAAGCAAAAATAAATATGGAAATTATTAAAAACAAAACAACAGAAGTAACCAACAAGAATTTGCGATTGAATCTTCGTTTTCGCCGTTCTCCGATATTGCCAAATGAAGGTTGATAATATGCCATGACTATTTTAGGTGAAGCGGATTAATTAATTGATATTGAAGCTGATCTGTGTATGTATTATTATTTTTTAACCAATCTTTTCGCGTTCCGGTATGCAAATAGTTTCTGCCTTCAAACAGCTTTTTGCTTTGAAAATTTTCAACTGAAATCAAACAATAGATCTGATGAAGGTCGAGGATGTTAAATGCGTAATTCTCAACGAGTTCAAGAGTAATGTTTGCAAAACCGTTGCTTCGGAATTTATCTTCGATATAGATGCCGATTCCGGCTCTTTTGTGCATTGGATCAAAATCGTAAATATCAACTGAGCCAATGGATCTGACAACATCATCTTCATTAAGATCAATCATAATCCGCAGTTGCTTGTTTGCAAAGATATCACCTCCGTTAAGAATAAACTGCTCAATCTGAAACATGGAGTAGGGAGCAATCGTATCGCTTACCTTCCAAACATGCATGTCATTTTCCCACATGTAAATATTATGCGCATCTGAAGGCTCTACAGCTCTTAAAGAAATATTTCCCTTTCTTAAAAACATCTTAATTTATTGCGTTATCCAAAAGTGCAAATATATGTATTTGGTCTTTGAAAAAATCTTCAAATGGTTTATATAGTTGCTTTTCCATTGAAAACGAATTTTACCGGCCCTTCGAGTATGATGTTGAAAAACCTGTTTTTATCTCTTTCCAGACGAACTTTGAAGTCTCCTCCACGTGTATGAATGGTAGGTGATTTTGTTCCAAACCACAAATTAGCAGCAATAGCTACTGCAGTGACACCTGTGCCACACGAAAGTGTTTCATTTTCAACCCCACGCTCATAGGTTCGCATATGTATTTCATTATTAATAAGTTCCATGAAATTCACGTTAATACCTTCAGCTGAGATTGTTTTATCATTTCGTATTTTCTTTCCTTCGTTTATTACATCATATGATGCCAATTTGTCAGTAATTGTCACAAAATGCGGTGATCCTGTGTTTACCAGCAGCCTGTTTTGGTTAAGATCAAAAGAATTGACTTCTTTCATGCTTAAAGTAACATGAAAATTTGCAGGGCTGATACATCGTACCTCTGCCTGATGAAGTCCATCATAAGCTTCGAAAACACAGTTTTCGGGAACAATATTTTCATGCATGGCAAATGCTGCTGCAGATCTTCCGCCATTACCACACATGCTTCCTTCATTGCCATCAGCATTGTAATAAATCATCTTAAAATCAGCGATTTGAGAGGATTCAACAAGTATTAAACCATCTGCTCCAATGCCCAGATTGCGATGACATAAAAGTGAAATCTGATCTGTTTTAAGTTGAATTTTACCTTCCAGATTATTAATTAAAATAAAATCGTTGCCTGCACCGTGATATTTGCTGAATCGAAAATCCATTTCAATTGGATTATTTTGGTAATGAACCTGTTAATAAACGTTAATCGCCCAATGCTCAATAATTATGGAGCAATTTTTGTAAGCAAAAGTAAATAAAATTGTTTTAAATTGCAGAGTTATCAATGTGTTTCAGCATGCTGTTAATTGGTTAACAACAATTAACAAAAACGAAAAAACTTTAAGAACTAAAAAACGTTTAAAAAACGAATTAAAAATTTGTGCTATGAGACAGGGATTTAAAAATTTAATTTTTGGGATGACTGGAGGAGTCATCATTTTATCCATTTATCTGATTTTTTCTTCAAACAATGGAGCGCAAGGGATTTTTGAACAGGAAAGCACGGTCAGATCGACAGTGCAACCTGAAAATCTTAATATATACAGTGCCCGTTTTGCTTCGATTCCACAAGAAATCAGTTTTGTTGATGCAGCCGAAAGTACCGTAAATGCTGTAGTACATATCAGGACTGAAATTAATCAACGTTCTACTTCATACGATGACTTTTTTGGTTCCTTGAGGGAATATTTATATGGTAGTCCTTATCACGGGAATTCACGAAGTCTGGTTGGATTTGGCTCAGGTGTTGTCATTTCTGACGATGGCTACATTGTTACAAACAATCACGTTGTTGAGGGGGCAGATAAAATAGAAGTGACTTTTAACGACAAGCGCAAAATGTCTGGCGTAATTGTAGGCACTGATCCAACAACAGACCTGGCACTGATAAAAGTCGAATCAAAGCAACTGCCATTCCTTGTTTTTGGAAATTCTGATAATGTCAGGGTTGGGGAATGGGTACTTGCTATTGGTAATCCTTTTAATCTGAATTCAACTGTAACGGCTGGAATTGTAAGCGCCAAAGCCCGGAATATCAACATACTCGGAAACAGATCATCTGTTGATTCTTTTATACAGACTGATGCTGTAATCAACCGGGGGAACAGCGGTGGCGCACTTGTTAACACAGCAGGAGAGCTAATTGGCATAAATGCTGCAATTGCGTCAAGAACTGGTGTTTATGAAGGCTATTCATTTGCAATACCAGTAAATATTGTGCGAAAGGTTGTTGACGATATTATACGTTTCGGAGAGCCTCAAAAAGCATTTCTTGGTGTTGAAATCAGAGAAATGAATGAAGAGCTATCCAAAGAGGTTGGTGATACAGAGATAAGAGGTGTTTATATTGCACGTGTTGTTGAAAATGGTGGTGCTGCCGAGGCAGGTTTGCAATCAGCTGATGTTATTCTGGAAGTCAATAAAAGAGCGGTAAACACATTGTCTCAACTACTTGAAGCAGTGGGACAGTACCGTCCGGGAGACAATGTCGAAGTTTTAGCGCTTCGTAAAGGAAAGACACGTACGTTTAATGTGAAATTGAGAAATCAGGATGGGTCGACTGAAGTGACGAAAAAAGAAGACTTCTTTTATAACAACGACCTTGGAGTTACTTTAGGACGACTTTCCACAAGTGACCGACAAAGATTTAATGTGTCTAATGGTTTGAAAGTTGTTGAAGTTAAGGATGGAGTATTGCGCAGAGGTGGCATCTCAAAAGACTTCATCATAATTCAAATTAACGGACAAAAGGTTGATAGTAAGACAGATTTGGAAAATGCGCTTAAAGCAGGACGTTCAAAAACAGTGAAGGTTCAGGGCATGTATCCAAATGGTATGAAAATAAGTTTTGAGTTTTTGAGTTAGTTTAGAATAATTTTAAATAACTTGCGTTCGAAATTGTGGGGATTTTAAAAAAGTCCCCATTCGACGTTTAAACGAATTTCAGGACTCAGTTAGAATTAAAGTCAATTTCTAATACAATAACGGAATAAATTGAGTGAACAAAGAGTCTAATAATGATGTTATATAATAAAATTAATAAATGAGGCAGCTAAAAATAACCAAATCTATTACCAATCGGGAAACAGCATCGCTGGATAAGTACTTGCAGGATATTGGTAAAGAGAGCATGATTACTGCGGACGAGGAGGTGGAGCTTGCCAGAAAAATCAGAACAGGCGATCAGCAAGCGCTTGAACGTCTGGTAAATGCAAATCTTCGTTTTGTAGTTTCCGTTGCTAAGCAATACCAAAATCAGGGATTGAGTCTTCCTGACCTTATCAATGAAGGAAATCTGGGTTTAATTAAAGCCGCTAAACGGTTTGATGAAACCCGTGGGTTTAAATTTATTTCTTATGCAGTTTGGTGGATTCGACAATCCATTCTTCAGGCTCTTGCTGAGCAATCACGAATCATCAGATTGCCTTTGAATCAGGTTGGCTCATTAAACAAAATTAAGAAAGCCTCATCCAAACTTGAACAACTATTTGAAAGGCCTCCTTCAGCTGACGAAATTGCGGAGCAGCTTGACCTGCCTGAGCACAAGATAGAATCAGCCCTTAAGATTTCGACAAGGTATATTTCAATGGATGCACCTTTAAAAGCGGATGATGACCTTTTGTTTTTAGATCAATACATTCCGGAAGATGTAGAAGACACTGATGAGCCCTTGATGAGGGAGTCTCTGGGTCGCGAAATTCAACGCTCTCTTGCTTCACTGAGTGAGAAAGAGCGCGATGTCATCAATATGTATTACGGAATTGGCTTGAGTCATGGATATACTTTGGAAGAAATTGGTGCAAAATTTGACTTGACCCGCGAACGTGTCAGACAAATAAAAGAAAAGGCAATCAGAAGACTAAAACATACTGCCAGAAACAGATTGTTGAAGGCATACCTCGGTCAATAAAACCATAGAACTGATAAAATTCGGCGGTGAAAGTGTTACTTTCGCCGCTTTTTTTTTGCATTTTGAAAATGTACTACGGAAAGATATTTTGCTTCAAGGATAAAAATATATTGATTATCAATCAAATTGATCAGAAACTGGTTTATTATTTATTTTTTTCATTTTTCCGAAATCGATTGCGGAAGTTTTATAAATTTGCTTTGACCGAATTTTAAAAGATTCAAGTAATCAGCCAAAAAGTAATAACAAGTCTAAATCAAGTTTATGGAAAAATTTAACTCCTCGTTGAAGTCATGGATCGACAATGAGATGGCAGCTTCAGAACTAATAAATCTAGTCAGCAGACTTTGGTACGAAAAATCAATTGAATTGATTCTCTTACGCTCTGTACTTGTTAACAGAGGTTCAGGAAAAATCTTGAATAAGCACATCAGAGCTGAAACAATTTTGAAGAAACCTGTAAAAGTTCAGGATTCATTACTAATTGCAAAAGCAATTTTGGAAGAAGATGTTGCCCCTGCCCGTATTGATATAGGAAGACTGAACTCAGAATGGACAGATGAAAAAGACCAGTTTCCATCTGTAAATGCTTTTGTACGCAGAAAATTGAAAGCATTTATCGGTGTTCCACCAAGGAGTACAAAAACTCAGGATGTTGTACTTTATGGTTTTGGACGTATCGGACGCCTTTTGGCACGCGAGATAACACTGTTTGCCGGCAATGGATCACATTTGCGCCTGAGGGCTGTAGTGACCAGAAGCAATAAGCCGGAAGATGTTAAAAAGAGAGTTTCATTATTTCGAAAAGACTCAGTACATGGACCATTTAATGGCGTTGCAAACGAGGATCTTGAAAATTTAAGCATGACTGTAAACGGGCAGATAATAAAGTTTATTGAAGCTAAAAACCCTGAAGATGTTGATTATACAGAATTTAATATTCACGATGCACTCGTAATTGACAACACAGGTGTTTTTCGTGACAGAGAAAATCTTTCACGCCATTTGCGGGCCAAGGGTGTTGGCAAAGTACTCCTTACTGCCCCGGGAAAAGGTGATCTTCCTAATATTGTTTATGGTGTGAACCAAAACGCAGTAAATATTGATGAGGAAAATATTTTTTCAGCTGCATCCTGCACAACAAATGCCATTGTGCCGGGTTTGGAAATTATCGAGAAAAATTATGGAATCGTAAAAGGGCATATCGAAACAATTCATGCATATACCAACGACCAGAATCTGCTTGATAATTACCATAATAAAACCAGAAGAGGACGTTCTGCTCCATTAAATATGGTAATCACAGAAACGGGCGCAGGTTCGGCGGCGGCTAAAGCTATTCCTTCTTTAAAAGGAAAACTTTCATCAAATTCTGTACGCGTGCCTGTTCCAAATGTTTCATTGGCTATCTTAACCCTCGAAGTTAAAAAGAAAGTAACTTTAGAAGAAGTAGACGCATTGTTTTTAGAATCATCTTTGAAAGGAACTTTGATCGAACAGATCAGATATAGTAATTCAACCGAATTTGTCTCATCTGATGGCATTGGTGATTCTTGTGCATGCATTTATGACAGCCCTGCTACAAAAGTTTCTGAAGACGGGCATAGTATCATCCTGTATTTATGGTATGACAATGAATTTGGTTATACAAGTCAGGTTGTCCGATTAGCGCGCCACATAAGCAAAGTAAAGAGTTATCGGTATTATTAAGAAGAAATATTGATCATTTTATTCAAGCTTTTGCAGGGACATTAAAATTTATTTAATGTCCCTGCTTTGATTCACCAATTACATCACTAAATTTGCACGCTTATAAACCTCATTTATAAGCATGAAAAATACAAAATATATCTTTGTCACAGGAGGCGTAACCTCCTCTCTTGGAAAAGGTATTATTTCAGCCTCCCTGGCTAAATTGCTCCAAAGCAGGGGCTTTTCGGCCACAATACAGAAACTTGATCCTTATATCAATGTTGACCCTGGCACCCTGAACCCATACGAACATGGCGAATGTTATGTGACGGAAGATGGCGCAGAAACTGATCTGGATCTTGGTCATTACGAGCGTTTTTCGAATGTTCCTACCTCGCAGGCAAACAACGTTACCACAGGGAGAATTTATCAGTACGTTATTAATAAAGAGCGTGAAGGCAGTTATCTTGGAACAACGGTTCAGGTAATTCCTCATATTACTGACGAGATTAAAAGACGGATCAAATTGCTTGGGCAAAACGGAAATTTTGATTTTGTCATCACCGAGATTGGTGGCACAGTAGGAGATATTGAGTCATTTCCTTTTATCGAAGCGATAAGGCAGATGCGTTGGGAAATGGGTAAAAATTGTGCCGTTGTTCATTTGACTCTTGTTCCTTATTTAGCTGCTGCGGGTGAACTTAAAACCAAACCCACACAGCATTCTGTAAAAACAATGCTCGAGCAGGGAGTACAGCCTGATATTATTGTTTGTCGTACCGAACATCATTTGAATGAATCAATCAGAGGAAAAATTGCTCAGTTTTGCAATGTTGAAGTGAGTTCTGTAATCGAAAGCATTGATGCATCTTCAATCTATGAAGTGCCTTTGCTTATGCTTGAGGAAAAGTTGGATATTGAAGTGCTTCGGAAAACTCAGACTGCTATACCAGAGAAGCTGGAGATTACAAAATGGCAGAGTTTCCTCACCAGAATGAAAAACCCGGTTTATCATGTCACCGTAGCACTTGTAGGAAAGTATGTTGAGCTAAAAGACGCCTATAAGTCAATACACGAGTCATTTATTCATGGCGGTGTTGCCAACGAATGCACAGTAAAGATTAAATATATTCACAGCGAACACCTTGAAGGTCAAGATGTAGAGCATGAATTAGGCGATGTGGACGGAGTTCTTGTTGCACCGGGATTTGGTGGCAGAGGGATAGAAGGAAAAATTCAGGCAATAACGTATGCAAGGACGAGAAACATTCCTTTTTTTGGAATTTGTCTTGGTATGCAATGTGCTGTAATTGAGTTTGGAAGAAATGTGCTTGGTTTTAAAGATGCACATTCAACGGAGATGAACCCTCGTACAAGTCACCCGGTTATTGATATCATGTCGAATCAGAAAAGTATCAAAAATCTTGGAGGCACAATGCGTTTAGGCTCATATCCATGCAAACTTGAGCCTGACTCGAAAGTATTCGGACTTTATAAAGAACCCCTTATTACTGAACGCCATCGCCATCGTTTTGAATTCAACAATGACTACCGGAAAGAATATTCAAAAGCCGGAATGAAGACGGTTGGCATCTATCCAAGCGAAAATCTTGTTGAGATTATCGAATTAGATAACCATCCGTGGTTTGTAGGAGTACAGTTTCATCCAGAATACAAAAGTACTGTGGCAAATCCTCATCCTTTGTTTGTTGGTTTTATTGAAGCAATGATAAAAAAACAGCAGGAAAGAAACTGAGATAATCCTGTTTAACAAGCTATCTTGCTTTCAATTTATTGAATTTATTGAATCTACATTTTATTTATCCTTAAATGACAGTTGCTTTTTGACGGGCAAAAGGCAAATAATGCTATTTTTGCAGCTGTAAAATTAATTGCGAACATGAATAAAGATACCACGATTGGTTTCATTCTTATTGCGCTCATCCTTGTAGGCTATTCTATTTGGATGACTCCTTCAAAAGAAGAAATTACTCAGCGCCAGCATCGTGCTGACTCTGTTTTACAGGTGAGACAACAACAAAGATTGCTGGACTCCCTGCGAATAATTACTGAATTTCAGCAAACACAAAATTTAGTTGAACAAAATCAGCTTCCACTTGTGTCAGATTCCTTGTCAAGTGTTGATAAGAGTGCACTTGCTGATCGGTATGGTTTTTTTGCCATTTCTGCTGAGGGTGATGATGGTGACATTGAAGTCGAAAATGACCTGATGAAAATTTCTTTTTCGAAAAAAGGAGGCCATGTAAAACAAGTTGAATTGAAAAATTATCAGACCTGGGATTCATTGCCACTCATAATTTTTGACCCCAATACTGCAATTTTTGATATTTCTTTCTTTTCGAGAAACCGCACAATTAATACAAAAGATCTGTATTTTAAGCCTTTCGTAAATGGTAAACCATATGAAAGCGGAAGCCTTAAAACTAATGAGTCGGATAGCCTTGTGATTGGATTGCGGCTTTATGCTGATGCCGGGGCCGGAGAAGAAGCGGGTTCGCGTTATATTGAGTTTCAATATACTTTAAAACATGAAGAGTATATGTTGGGATTCAATGTGAACCTTTCTGGAATGGATCAGATTATTGCTTCCAACGCAAGTTTTTTGAACCTTGAATGGGATGTGGATTTGTTGCAACAAGAAAAAGCAATTGACAGATTCAATGGGCCTACAATTTATTACAAGCATTTTGCCGATGACGTTGACTATTTATCAGAAACCAAAAACGACGAGCAATCAATCAAAACTAGAATTAAATGGATTTCGTTCAAGCAGCATTTCTTTAGTTCTTCCTTAATTGCTAAAGATTATTTTGACAATGCTGACCTAAAGACTTACGACAAAGAAAGACCTTCTCATCAGCGGTATTTGAAATCAATGAAGGCCTCAATGGATTTGCCTTTGAATCTGGCAATGGATAAATCAATCCCGATGTCCTTCTATTTTGGTCCAAACAGTTTCAATGAAATGCGGGCCTATGATCTTGACCTCGAACGCCAGATACCTTTAGGCTGGGGTTTCTTTCTGTTGGCCTGGATTAATATTTGGTTGGTTATTCCGATTTTTGATTTCTTGGGAGGTTATGGTTGGAACTATGGAATCGTGATTTTTATGCTCACATTGATTTTGAAGACAATCTTGTTTCCTATTGCCTATAAAACATATCTTTCTTCTGCAAAAATGAGGGTTCTGAAACCTGAAATAGATGAAATTTCGGCCAAATTCCCAAAACAGGAAGATGCAATGAAAAAGCAACAGGCTGTAATGGGATTGTATAAAAAAGCTGGCGTAAATCCAATGGCAGGCTGTGTTCCAATGTTGTTACAAATGCCTATTCTGATTGCAATGTTCAGGTTTTTCCCCTCAAGCATTGAGCTCAGGCAAAAAGCATTTCTGTGGGCAAATGACCTTTCAAGTTATGACAGTATTCTGGACTTGCCTTTTGAAATTCCTTTTTATGGTGCGCATGTAAGTTTGTTTACTTTATTGATGACGATATCCACAATCATCTATACCTATTTGAATAATCAGATGATGGGTTCACAGAGCACACAGTTGCCGGGGATGAAAACAATGATGTACCTCATGCCAATCATGTTTCTTGGTCTTTTCAATAACTATGCCTCTGGTTTAAGTTATTATTATCTGCTTGCAAACCTCATCACTTTTGCGCAGATGTATATTTTCAGACTGTCTATTAATGAAGATAAACTTCGGGCCAAAATTGAGGAAAACAAAAAGAAGCCGGTAAAGAAATCTGCTTTCCAAAAGCGTCTTGAAGATGCAGCCAAGCAAAGAGGGATGAAATAGCAGATGGAAAGAACCTATTACGAACGCATTGGACGTGATACGCTTAAGGAGATAATTTCTTATTTCTATGAGCAAGTGAAAGAAGATCATGTTCTCTTGCCTATGTATCCTGGTGATCTTGAAGCTGCTGAGCTGAGATTATTTCTTTTTATGGTTCAATATCTGGGCGGGCCGGCCACATATTCTGAACGTAGAGGTCACCCGAAACTAAGAATGCGTCATGTGACGTTTCCGATAGATGAAAATGCAAAAGATCATTGGCTTAAATGCATGAACACTGCCATGCAAAAAGTTGAAATGGATGCTGATTCCCGTCAGTTTTTATGGAATTATTTTGTCCACACTGCGAATTTCCTGAAAAACAGATAGAATCAAATAAGTTATAAACAGAAATTATAATCAGGGGCAAAAACTGCTCCTGATTTATTTTTGATCGCCAACGAAATAGTCTTCCTTGTCAGCAAACAGCACATTAAAAGTTGTCAAACTACCATAAATTCTGGTCAGATATTGCTGAAGGTTTACTTTTTCTTCATCTGTAAGGTCTGAACTGTTAATGCGTTGTTCCATCACGCGAAGACGGTCGCGCACCATAACAATTTTGTGAAAAAAGGCTTCGATTGGCACTTCTTTTGGCTTAAGATTTCTGTCTCCGGGTTGAAGTGTCATAATCCCGCCATTCCATTTCGTTCCCATTGGAACCATTTCCTGAATGTCTGAGAACTTTCTGATTATTTTAGTAAATATCCTCTCAACTTTTTCAAAACTCAATAAATCTGTTTCGCCACCAACAAAGTCCAATACCTCTAATCCTGCAAAAGATCTGAGAATTGTTTTTGTACCAAAATCGATGAATGTGATTTCATATGCATCAGCATAAACTTGAATCACGACACCTTTTCCATATTGCGAGTGGTTTACCCGTGATCCTATTCCAAGTGTTAAGTCATTTGTCATGATAAAAAGGTTTTACAAATGTATGTTTAAGACAATTTTTTATTCGTTTGACTTCAATTAAACAGCCCGCGAAACTAAGTAAATACAAGAAATCTTTTAAGGATTAACTTCAGAAATATATAACTGGCCGATTTGAAAATTATTTTATTTCTGCTGTAAAAAATCGAAAAAATGAGTTTTTCGATTTAATCTTCATATTTAATCAACAACAAGAATGCGGATAGCAACTTAATTGTCAAGCATATCCGGTCTTCGCTTCGCAGTTCTTTCTATCGCTTTTTGATGTTTCCATTCTTCTATGATCTTATCGTCGCCTGACAGTAAAACATCAGGAACCTCCCAGTTTTTATAAATTCTTGGCCTTGTATAAGCAGGCGGAGAAACCAAACCGTTCTGGAAAGAATCAGATAAAGCTGAAGTTTCATCATTTAAAACTCCTGGAATCAAGCGTACAAGGCTGTCTGTCAAAACTGCGGCAGCAAGTTCTCCACCTGAAAGCACGTAATCGCCAATCGAAATTTCCATTGTAATAAGGTGCTCTCTAACACGTTCGTCAACTCCTTTATAGTGGCCGCAAAGCAAAATAAGATTCCCTTTCAGCGAAAGCTGATTGCTTAAACTTTGATTAAGAATCACACCATCCGGACTTAAATAAATGACTTCATCATAAAGCCGCTCAAGTTTTAATTTCGAAATGCAACGGTCAATTGGTTCGATCATCATGACCATTCCCGCACCACCCGAGAAGGCGTAATCGTCAACTTTCCTGTGCTTGTCCGTAGCATAATCGCGCAAGTTGTGCAAATGTATTTCTACAAGTCCTTTTTGAACAGCCCTTTTTATAATTGATTCCGAAAAAGGCCCTTCGAACATGCCGGGAAAAATTGTGATGATATCTATTCGCATTATTCTATCCAGTTTGTTTTGATATTCATAAATTCCATAACACCTTCCAAAGCCAGTTCACGGCCATAACCAGAGTTTTTAATTCCACCAAAAGGAAGTCTGGGATCTGATTTAACGATGCTGTTTATGAAAACCGCACCTGCTTCAATACGTGGCATCATATCATGTGCAAGCTCAATGTTTTGTGTCCAGATACTTGCTCCAAGTCCAAACCTTGTATCGTTGGCAATTTCTACAGCCTTTTCTTTTGTACTAAATGGGATTGCTACCATCACCGGGCCAAAAGTTTCATCATCATAAACCGGCATCCCTTTACTTACGTCGGTCAGAAGTGTTGGCTCAAATATTTGTGCATGAAGTGAACTTCTTTTACCACCACAAATGATTTTTGCTCCCAATTTTACAGATTCATTCACTTGATTTTCAATTTGATCAACAAGGTCCGGGCGTGCCATTGGTCCTAAATCTGTTTGGGTCAGCAAAGGATTGCCCAAAACCAATGCTTCCAGCGCTTGCTTTTGTTCAAGGAGAAACTTATCGAAAATGGTATCCTGAACAATGAACCGCTTTGCTGCGATGCAAACCTGTCCTGAATTCAGCATCCTCGACCGCAATCCTGCACTGCAACATAATTTGAGTTCTGCATCTTCGAAAATGATAAATGGATCAGAACCACCCAGTTCAAGCACTGATTTTTTTAGGTGTTTACCACAAAGCGCAGCAACCGACCGTCCTGCATTTTCACTTCCGGTTAATGTTACACCTTTAATATAGGAGTGTCTTATTATTTCTTCTGATCTTTCAGCTGGTATAACAACCGATCTGAATACATTTTCAGAAAAGCCACTTGAAAGAAAAGCATCTTCAATTGCTAAAGCACATCCTGTAACGTTGGGCGCATGCTTAAGTATAACTGTATTTCCTGCAGTAATAGTTGGAATGGCAAATCTGAAGACTTGCCAGAACGGAAAATTCCAGGGCATGATAGCAAAGATTGTTCCTGAGGGTTCATAGCTTATAAAAGCCTTCCTTGCTTCAGTTTTAATTCTTTTTGGTTGAATATCAAACGAATCAGAACTTGCATAATGCTTGCATAGCCAGATGCATTTTTCCACTTCAGCAATTGATTCTTTGATAGGTTTGCCCATTTCATTTGTAATCAACTGCGCATAGAATTTCTTTTTTTCTTCTAGTTTTCCCGCAAGTTTAAGATTGAATTGCCTTCGCTCAATCAATTGAAGTTTTCTCCATTTTTGAAAAGCCTGATTAACTTTTTCGATGATCTCGTTAACCTGAAACTTATCATGCACTTCGTAATTACCTATAATTTCCTGACTAAATGGATTAATGCTTTTCATAGATGGATAGAACAAATGATTGAGTTTGCAAAATAAAGAAAACTATTTCACGAAATGGGCGGAATTAACCAAAATAGCTACTTTTACAGCCCCTTAATTAAAAGTCTAAAATAAAATTGAATTATGCATGTTTTTCGTTTTTGTGTTACGTTTTGTTTGGTTTCGTTGTTTTTAGGACTGCATGCACAGCAGGATTCTTACCCCTTATCAAGAACTTTTCAAAAAGCGATTTCAAAGCAAACCCGTTCCTCCTCCGGATTGCCGGGAAAAAACTACTGGCAGAATGAGTCGAAGTATATAATGAAGGTTGATTTTGAACCTGAAACGGGTTTAGTTAAAGGAATTGCTGATATTGTATATTTTAACAATAGCCCTGACACTTTAAAGCGCCTTGTATTTAATTTATATCAGGATATTTTGCGTAAGGGCAACAGCCGTGACTGGGATCTGGGTACAGACGATCTTCATGATGGAACACTCATCAGAAATATGAAGATAAATGATAATTATCTGGATATGAACAACTCACGTAAGTCATTCAGGCAAGGGACAAAATTGATTGTTTTACCAGACGAGGCTATATTGCCAGGTGATTCTGTAAATATTTCAGTTTCCTGGGAAGTTAAGATTCCCACAAAGCGCACTGTCAGAATGGGAAAGTACAGCGATTCTGTTTTTTTTGTGGCATATTGGTATCCCCAAATCGCTGTTTATGATGATATAGATGGCTGGGACATGATTTCATATGGTGGAAGTGTTGAGTTTTATAACGATTTTAATGATTATGAAGTCGAGATCACTGTGCCTGGAAATTTTGGAGTTTGGGCAACTGGTCTATTGCAAAATCCGGATGACGTTTTTCACAAGGACATTGTCGCCCGGTATTTTAATGCATGGAAAAGTGATCAGGTAATTTCAATCATCACATCTGAGGATTATTCCAGGAACAAAGTCTTTATTAGTTCTGAAAAACTTAGCTATAAATTTAATGCAGAAAGCGTACCTGATTTTAGCTTTGGTGTTGGTGCTGGTATGCTTTGGGATGCAGTAAGTGTTGAAGTGGATGAAAAAACAAAAAGAAGAATTCTTGCTGATGCGGTATATTCTGCAAGCGATGCGCATTATGAAAATGTTGCAGAATATAGCAAAATGAGCGTTAATTATATGTCAAAAGTGACACCAGGTGTTCCTTTTCCTTATCCGCAAATGACGACTTTTAGCAGCGGACGAAAATCCGGGGGTATGGAAAGTCCAATGATGGCTATCAATGGCGCTCCTGATGATGCTCCAAACACACTTGGGTTGACTTTTCATGAAATAGCGCACACTTATATGCCGTTTTTTATGGGAACCAACGAAAAGAAATACGCCTGGATGGATGAAGGTTGGGCAACACTTTGGCCTCATGTTCTGGTGGATAGCATCTTTCCTGATTATCGGTATCTGGAAAGAACTGTTGCCGGTTTTGAAGCTGTTGCTGGTTTTGAGATGGATATTCCACCTATGGTGCCGAATCATCTTTTGGGAGCTGCATATCCTAGTTTAAGGCTCGGCAGTTACGTGCGTCCCGCAATGGCTTATCATTTTCTGGAAAAAGCTCTTGGGGCAAACGCATTCAGCTTTGCACTTAAATCTTATATGCATTTCTGGCAAGGTTTGCACCCTTCCCCATTGGACTTCTTCAAAGTTTTTGAAATGGCAGCTGATCAAGATCTTTATTGGTTTTTTAAACCATGGTTTTATGAGAACGCCTATCCTGACCTTTCAATAAGGAAGATTACCAAAGATAAAATGATCGTTATCGAGAACACAGGAGGACTGCCATTGCCAGTTTATCTTGAAATGTTTTTTACGGATGGAAGCAAAGAAATTGTTGAATTCAATACCTCAATCTGGAATAATGGTGACAAAACTATTGTTATACAGTCTCCGGAGGATAAGTTTTTGCAGGAAGTAAGGCTTGGCAATAAGCTAATCCCGGATGTAAATAAAAAAGACAACGTGATGTTGTTGATTGATTGAACTTTAATTAAATATGCCTGTTATAAGGAAAAACTTTTATGAAAAAACTAATTACATTTTTTGCAGTCATGCTGTTTATGCAGGTGAATGCACAAATAGCTCCGAACAAGTACTTTGTGCAGTTTACGGATAAAAACAACTCACCATACAGCATAAATAATCCGCAAGAGTTTTTGACAGAAAGGTCTCTTCAAAGACGTGAAAAACAGAATATTCCGCTTGTTGCGAATGATCTGCCTGTAAATCCGGATTATTTGCAGGGCGTTGCCCAAACAGGTGCTGCTTTATTGTTTCCGTCAAAATGGTTAAACGGCGTAACCATACAAACTTCAAGTCAAAGCGTTTTGAATGCGATTGCTGCCCTTCCGTACGTTTCAGGTTTGAGAGGCCTTGTTGATGAGCCACTTAAGCAAAAGATCAAAGAAAAGGTGTTTTTTGAACAGGAAAGTATTTCCGACGATCTAAAACCTGACTTATCAGAAGATAAGAGCGGATCATTCTTTGATTTTGGCAGCGGTTTCACACAAATAAATCAGATCAATGGTATTCCTTTACATACAGGAGGATTCAGAGGCCAGGGGATGGTGATGGCATTGCTTGATGGGGGATATTTTGGAGTTGACACCCACGTTGCTTTTGACAGCATCAGACTCAATGGACAGATTCTGGGAACAAAGGATTTTACTGAGCCGGGCGGAAGTGTTTACAACCAAAGTTCTCATGGAACAGCAGTACTCAGCACAATTGCTTCAAACCGTCCGGGCCAGTTAATTGGAACCGCTCCTAAAGCATCTTTTTGGCTTTTGCGCCCTGAGTTTGTAGCAACAGAACATGTAATTGAGGAGTATAACTGGGTTTCTGCCGCAGAATTCGCTGACAGTGTAGGTGTTGATATTATTAATTCCTCTTTAGGTTATATTGATTTTGATTTTTCTCAATGGAATCATTCATATGACCATATGGATGGAAATACTTGTGTGGTAACAATTGGGGCTGATATTGCTTCAAGTAAAGGTATTCTTGTTGTTAACAGTGCTGGTAACTCTGGAGGCAGCTCATCTTTTCCATATATAGGAGCTCCTGCAGATGGATTTAACGTTTTTTCTATTGGCGCTGTAAATGGTTCTGGAATTCGTGCTAGTTTCAGCTCTGTCGGACCAACATATGATGGGAGGATTAAGCCTGATGTAATGGCTATGGGCGCGGGTACTGCAGTTACAGGCTCTGGAAATAGTAGTTTTTCATTCAGTAATGGAACTTCATTCTCCTCACCTGTTTTGGCCGGCATGGCTGCTTGTCTTTGGCAGGCCAGACCTGATTTCACAAATCTGGAAATAAAGCAGGCTATTATGATGAGTGGAGATAATTCTGCAAATCCTAATGTTACATATGGGTATGGTATACCGAATTTCATGATTGCCTACTCTATTTTAACCTCAATTGATACCGGGGATAAACTTCAGGCAAAGTTTATCGATATCTATCCTAATCCTTATACAAGTTCGCTTTTTGTTTATTTCAGAGACAACAAAGTCTTGAGCATAAAAGTTTATGACATTCAGGGAAGGCTTCAAATCGAAGGTGAATTTGATTCTTTTCAGGCAACTCGCCTACAAAGCAGCCTACTCGGACTTCGTACAGGAATGTATATGGTTCATGTTAAATCAGATAATGCTTTGCAGAAGATTAAAATCATGAAAAATTAACCTTAAATCCCTAATTTAGTTATTTTAGGATTTTTGGCTCATCAGGGTGTTTTAACACTAAATCGTTCATGATATTTCTCTAATAATCAAACTTTTATCCTTATTTAATTTTATATTGTGGCTGCAAATAAGTGTGCCTAACCGGATTAATCTGCATATATTCGTACCGTTTTTTTTGATTATGAGGATAAAGCATAGATAATCAGTAATTTATTGAAATATTTGATGATTTTTTGCATTCATCATACCTGAATCGTTCTTAAAACCTTTCTTGCTTTTTTTTAACTCGTAATTGCCTTGGTTTAGTGGGAGATAACGATTTATTAATAATTTTTTCACAAAAACATTTGGATGGAAAGAAAAAGGTATTACTTTTGCACTCCCAATCGCGGAGAAAGCTAAGGAATAGGGATTGAGGTTGGGGAAACAGAAATAGAGAATAAAAGTTCTTTGAAAG
>Ga0208244_100149_pt1 | contig 89518 bp, 61 predicted proteins | sample SubbioCR12Aug_5A_FD_184828 | JGI IMG/M metagenome (GOLD analysis project Ga0208244, IMG submission 184828) | Serpentinite rock and fluid subsurface biosphere microbial communities from McLaughlin Reserve, California, USA - CR12Aug_5A (SPAdes) | ecosystem: Environmental > Terrestrial > Deep... | reverse complement strand
GAAGAAGAACGTTACGAGCAACTGACGCTCTTTGGGCAACCAAATCCGCCTTTAGGCGGTTCATGAACAAGCCCCTTTGAGGGGCTAACAGATATAAGCCCCCGGCTTTGCCGGGGGTGATTTAACTGAATTGCAGAGTGTAAGTCTTGTAGATTCATAATTCTTGTAGCGCAAGCATAATGGCAGTTCGATTTTGAAAAATTTCAGCTTGTCAATTTAAGCAGGATTAAATGCAGATTGATTTTTTAGCAATGACAATCTGTGTGGCATTTAGCTTAATTAATGGCTGTTATTTAACATAGATTAATTAATAAATAATTGTGTGCCCCATGAATATCAAGTTTATAAGATTGAATAAAAGGGCTTATTTTTAAATTGGCATAGAATCTGTATGCGGCAGTATGTGTGATGGGTTTTGTTAGCCATTCCCTGGAATGGTAAATTTCATGATCCAGTTCGCATAGCCACACTCACCGCGAGGTGGGGCCGGAAAACCACGGTTCTTGGTGGATGCAAGAAGGCCGGGTTGCCTCCTGATAGCGATGATTGCTTAGTGATGGGGGTGTTCTGTTCGATGTCTTTGAGTCGGCAGCGCAAATATCACTGTTAATTTTAGCTTTTAACAGTAATAAATAAAGAGGGTACATAATGAATAAAATTTTAACGTCTTTTGTTGTTTTAACGAGTCTGCTGTTTGGCAGCCAAGCTTATGCGCATGTCGGTTACAGAAGTCTGGATGTCAATAATCCCTTTACTGCTTCCGTAACTTCGGACTTCGGCTGGTACGAAGGAACTACACCCGATTTGGCCAACAGCCATGATTTGCGCTGGTTTTCCTTTACTGTGGCCGAAGACGGTAACTACGATATCAACGTTAAAGCATTAGGCGAGGGTGTTTTTAATAGCTCCAGCCGGACTGTTGCTGGTGAAGTTGATGCTAACCCGTTTACCTCTGTCGGCGCTTTAGATGTCGCGTTCAGTTTGTTCAGGGGGCTTGTCCCGGCTGGTTCGGTTGAGTCACTCACTCGGACCGGAACTAATCCGGATGGTACGCCGATCTTAGGCGGATTTGTGGTTACCGGTCAGGGCATTACTACAGACGGAATTCAACACTCACCCTCGAGTCTTTTCGCAGGCGATAATACCTTAACCAATAGAGCCGGCTTAACCGGTACTATTACCTTTATGACTGCGGTTAATGAGAAGGGTGCCGGCATAACTGAATCGCTGACTAACTATTTCTTTAACGCCGGCAGCTATTCGTTGCTGGTGGGTGGTGCTTCTCAAAAGCTGTTCGACACAGATGGAATTACCATTTTAAATGATGGCGCATACGGCATTACTGCGAGTCTCACTCCCACTACTTTAAATGCTGTTCCCGTTCCTGCAGCCGTATGGATGTTCGGTAGCGCTATAGTAGGTCTTGTTGGCTTTGGTCGTCGTAAACAACTGGCGGTTTAATTTTATAGATGGACAGGTACTCATGGATTGATTCTCCTTAGATTAAGGACAGGAAAGGCGAGAACCGGTAAAGGAAGCCCGTAGCATGGATGCTGGATAGTCACCCCCGATATGCAAATGGAAAGCGTGTCGGGGGTTTTTTATGAGAGTATTTTAAGCCTCATTTTCATCTTTCTTGTAATTTAACATGAAAAAAACATCTCCAAAGCCATCTCTCAAAAGCACCTCGAATTTGCAAGCACCTGCTTCTTTTAACAAGTTCTGGCTTTTTTTCACCGTAACGCTAAGCGGCGGAAGCGTAATGATACTGGAGTTGCTGGGTACGCGTATCATTGCGCCCTACTATGGGGTTAGTCTCTATGTCTGGTCTTCATTGATTGCTGTGACTATGATAGCGTTAGCTCTAGGCTACTACTTGGGTGGTTTTCTGGCGGACCGTTATACAAAATTTCGCCTGGCTCATATTTTTATGCTGGCTTCAGTGGCGATTGTGCTGATTCCTTTTGTCAGCGGCCCGATTATGCAATTAACCAATCCGCTGGGTATTCGAGGTGGCGCATTTTTGAGTGCTTTGTTACTTTTTACGGTGCCTTTGACGGCATTGGCCATGGTCGGGCCCTTTGTGATTAAGCTGGCTACTCATGATTTACAAGGCGTCGGTAGGGTGGCAGGTTCGGTTTACGCTGTCAGCACCATTGGTAGCGTGATAGCAACATTGCTATTGGGTTTTTATTTGCTGCCTATGCTGGGTAGCCGGAGTATCATTTTTTCATTGAGCATAATGCTGTTGCTGTTGGCTCTGACTTTGATGTTGCTGGATAAAACCAGTTTTAGGCAGGCCTCTTCCAGTTTACCCTTGTGGCTGGTTGCAATCCTGGTTGGCTTGCTGAGTTTCAATGGCTATGCCAAACCTCATGCGTTAGGTGGGGGATTTGAAGTTCAACATGAAGAAGAGAGCGTTTATGGCTGGGTGCGTGTCGTTGACGATTTGCGAAACGATAACCGGTTGTTACTTTCTGATGCCTCTGTGCTTAGCGCTATAAGCCTGAAAACAGGAAAAAGTCTGCTCAGTTATCAAGCTGTACTGGGAGGCCTGCCTTTATTTCGACCCGGCGCTAAATCGGCTTTGTTAATCGGGCTAGGGGGTGGGCATGTCGCGCTCGATCTTAAAGCTAAAGGTTTGGCAACCGATACCATTGAAATAGACCCGGCGGTTGCTGAGGCCTCGCTTCATTATTTTCACTTCAAACCTACCGGCGATTTCATCGTCGGCGATGCTCGCTACGAAATCAAAAAATTGCATAAAAACTACGATTTTATCATTCACGATTGCTTTACCGGCGGTTCGGAGCCGACACATCTCTTGACGGTAGAAATGCTGAGCGAACTACGAAGCTTATTAACAGCGAGAGGTGTGCTAGCCTTAAATTACGTCGGATTTACCGAGGGTGAGGGAACTGCTGCGGTTGCCTCGGTCTATAAAACGTTGAGAGCCGTTTTGCCGAATGTCAGTGTGTTTATCACTGAAAAAGAAGAGTTTACCGATTTTATCTTTCTGGCTTCTAATCAACCGGTGGTTCTGGACAGTGCTGATTCCGATCCGCGTGTGAAGTGGTTGCTTGATCATCAGTATGTCATCGATTATGCGGACGGCATACTGATTACCGACGATTTTAATCCTATGGAAAGCATGCAAGTACGCAAATCCGAAGCCTATCGTAAAATCTTTATGCAGCGGATTGACCCAGAACTACTGGTTCTTTAAGGTTTTTTTCCGATTGGGTGGGTGTGCCGCTACCTTGAATTCGCTCAAGTAATTAAAGAACCACCTTGACGTCCTAAAACGTCAGTCCAAAGGTACGGCAAGCCCAGTTTTTCAAGCCAATCCGGGCCTTGTTCCGATTTAAGCATGGCAATGGTCGAGGCGCTACCCGCAATGACGCAATGTTCACTGATCACGGTTACCGAAGTCAAGTGCTGGACAGGCCAGCCTGTTTTGGGATTGAGAACATGGCTATAACGCTTGCCTTCAATGACAATGCAGCGTTCGTAATCGCCGCTACTGGCAATCGCTCCTTGATGTAAGGCAAGGCTTTTCAATAAGGCCTGCCTATTGCGTGGATGAGCAATTCCTACACGCCACGGCTCGTTGTCAGGTCGAGGTCCAATGATTTTGACATCTCCACCGAGATTGACGAGGCCATGCCTGCCTCCGGCTTGTCGGCAGAGTGTCACAACGCGATCGGCTGCGTATTCTTTGACGATACCTCCAAAATCGAGCTCCATACCCGGCGATGAAAAAACCAGATCAGGTGGCGACCAATTCACTTTATCCCAGCCGATCCGCTCCAATAGAGAAGTAATCATTTCCGGCTCGGGTAAGCGGGTCTGCTCAAAACGCCAGGCTTTACGCAAAATCCCTGAGCTGATATCAAACAAACCGCCGCTTTGGAGGTAACAAGCGTTAGCGTACTCGATCAGTCCGGCTGTTTCAGTGTCCAGTGTAATTCGGCCGCCATTATATGCAACCCGGTTAATGTCAGACAACAAGCTGTCTTCGCGGTAGCGTGAATATTTTTGCTCCAGGCGCTGTACGTCAGCGATAGCCAATTCGGCTATTTTCCGGGCAGAGTTGCTGTCGGTAGTAAATAACTGAATCTGACAAGGCGAGCCCATTGCTTTAAAGTTGAAATTAAAATGCTGCAGCTTTTTGGAGTTCAAGGTGTGAAATTGAGCAATAGATTTTGAAATTCGAGTTGCATGAAATCAGGTAGGGTTTTTCAAAAAGAGTAAGTCAATACGGTATGGATATCAAGAGCTCAAGGTGGTGTTCTATTAGAAATTCCTGTCCCGGCAAAGGCAGGAGTGCTATCCGAGGCGCGCTTAAATAAAGCTAATTAATTAAACTATGTTATTTAAAATAATTAAACTATGTCATATAAAGCAAAATATAAATTTCAATGTTCTAGTCTCAGGTTTTCGAACTTGTGCCTGTGTATTGTCTTAGTGATTAAGGGTCGTTAAGAGGCTTTAATAGGGGTCTTGATACTATTTTTGGATGAATGGATTTATTTGGCTTGGTCTGTGCTAGTTTTTTGACGATACTAAGCGGGTAAAGTTTTAGGTTTTTTACTTTAATCTTTGGAGATGAAATGAAAATAAAAGAATTTGCAGTAGCAACTATTTTAGGGTTGTCGATGGGATCGGCTCAGGCGAATTTGTTAGAGTTTAATGGTACTTATGAAAGTGATGAGGATTTAGATCTTTATCATTTTGATCTGTTGAGTGATGGACAGGTAAAAATATGGAGTGACACTTTAACTAATGGGTTGGACTCAAAGCTTACACTGTTCAAGAAAAACCAGGATACCGGTGCTTATGAATGGAAATCCGGAATTGGAGGCTATGAAATACTGAATGCAAGGGAAGACCGGAATGCTAATGGAGTAACTTTATCAGGTGTCAATGAATTCAATGTACCCCTGAAAAATGGTTGGGTGTTAAATGATCCGGATAAACTGGGCCTATCAGATGCAGGTGGTCTCCTCAATCTCACAATAGGATCTTATTTACTGGTCCACACCGGTTTTTTCGATATGTTTGTAGGTGAGGCTGAAGGACGCGACGGTACTTTTGACGAAGGCTTTGTAGACATGTGGTCTGATTTTGGTTTTGAAGAGTCCAATTCTCGCTGGAGTACTTTCGAATTTCGCACCAGTGATGCGCCGCATGCCTACAATGTATTTGTGGATGGCGATGTAGCTGCTGTGTCGGCTGTGCCTGTCCCCGGCGCGGTCTGGTTGATGGGTTCTGCTATTGCGGGTTTGACAATGGCTGCGCGTAGAAAAAAAGCGGCCATTGCGGCTTGATTAAAGAGCACATTACGATCGCTTTAGTCACACTCCAGTCGATTTAACCATGTTCATCAGTGGGCTTGGACATTTTAATTTCAGCCATTCTTCTCTTACTTGTTTTAGTATCGGTCAAGGGAAAGTTTGGCTGATATTTTTTTTGTGCGTTTTAATTTATTCGGCTTCTGCTTTGGCTAACGGGCAGACAAATCAGCAAGCGCCGGTTCGTTTGATGCGGACGGGTGCTGTCAACGCTGACTGGCAACTGCAGGTTAACGATGCGCCCCTCTTTCTAGCTTTACAGGAGATACAGAGGGTGAGTGGTTTGCGTATACATTATTCGGTGTTGCCTGAACAAGCGGTCAGCGCTACCTGTGTGAGCGACGAATTAACCCAGGTTTTGAAGTGCTTACTGGGCGCTTCGGTCAATCTGGTCTTTAGTGGATCGGGCGCTGCCTCTGACCCAACGTCGATAGGAGAAGTGTGGGTGTTGGGTAGCTCGTTAAATACACAGCGGTCGGCTGTTGACTGCAAACCACCTGGCTTGTCAGATACCGTGGCAACGGAAACCGGCCAGGGCGGCACTATTGACCGTTTACTGTTGGAGGTCAATGCTGACGATACACGACAACGCGCAGATGCTCTTTTTGATCTGGCCAAACAGACCGAAGCGGATTCTGAAGAAGTGGATGCTCTGTTATTGAAGGGTTTGCACGACCCTTCCGCAATGGTACGAGGCCAGGCATTATCAGGCTGGGCGGAACGCCACGGGGATGGAGCATTACCGGAATTGCAACAGGCTATGCTGGACAGCGACAGTTCTGTGCGTTTGCAGGCCGTTGAATTGACGGATAATCCGCTGATGTTAAAAAATGCCCTGCAGGATGCCGATGCATTGGTTAGGCAACTGGCCGAGGCCAAGTTACAGGCGCTTAGTCCAAGATAAAAGGGTGTTGGCGTTTCACAGAGGTATGCGCAGTTCAGTTTGCATTTGGTGAAAGCCAACCTGATGTTTCAAGGGCTTTGTGCTTTGGCATTAATTGTTGGGTCGCAAAAAGTTTGTAACCCAACCGAAGATTAAAAAACAATCAACTTTTTATAGAGTTTTAAACTCATTGACACAGAACACCTAGCTAATTAATTTATAACGGAGTAAATGCATGACCCTCAAAACAAAATTAACACTACTATTAACGGTATTTACACTGGGTGCGGTAGGTCCTGCAGCGGCGCACTCGATTAATAATAAAACTTTACGTCCTGCCTTTGGCGCTTCAGCAACCGATATTTGGCAAGCCACTTGCGGTGCCGGCAGTAGCCACATGTTTGCGCAGATCAGGGATCAGTCAGCTGATAATAACCTTGTTTCTTTGGTTGTCGTATCAGGCGTTAGGGGAGCCACGACCACTGATTTAACAGGTGGAGACCCAACATACAGCCCCGGTATTTCCGTCAATGCAGGCAATGCTACCTACACGATGTTGGTCAATCACACACGGACAGGCGGTCAGGCCTATAGCATTGAATACCACTGCGAAAACGCCTCAGGCGGACACACTGAAACGACCACACCAACTGCTGAATCGCAAAACAATTAGACGCGGTCATAAAGCCTTGAGACTTTACTATAAGGTATAACAGATGATCGTGGTTTCTTTTCTGATGATTATCGGTTGTTAGGAGCATTGACTAAGTGGTCACTTACCTTACGGTTAAGGTCTCAGTTATTTGATTAATGAATCCGCTATTTCTCTCGAACAAATTGCTATGAAATTGTACAAAACACTTTGGGTGGTCCTCTTAAGCTTGAATATGGGACAAGTCTTGGCCTTGGATGAAGGTATCGAGGTGCCGGATTGCGTGATGAAATCATTTGACGCATCAGATGCACAGGTTGATCTTAAAGACCTGCGCGGAAAAGTAGTGTATGTCGATTTTTGGGCTTCCTGGTGCGGTCCTTGTGCTAAATCGTTTCCATTTATGAATCAATTACACCGAAACCTAAAAGAGCGCGGTCTGGAGGTTGTGGCCGTTAATGTGGACGAGCAGATAGCGGATGCAGAAGATTTTTTAAGCAAGCAGCCCGCCGAATTTCGTATTGCATTAGACAGCCAGCAGGCCTGTGCTAAAACGTTTGATGTGCAGGCCATGCCGTCTACTTATTTGGTCGATCGTAAAGGCGTAATACGCCATGTTCACATGGGATTTCGCGCCACGGATACCGATAATCTGCAGAGTCAGGTAGATCAGTTGTTATCGGAAACGCCCTAATTCTACTTTGTGAGATTAGTAGAAAGACTGTCATACCCGCCTGGAAGCGGGTATCCAGTGCCATGGATGGCGAGCTTAGAACCTTCCATGGTGCCTGGATTCGCTTCGCGGTCTGACGGCTCCGGCAATCCATGCCGGAATGACGACCTTCGGTTATGTGAAACTGGAATTTAGTATTTTCATATAAAATTGCTGCGTCGGTCTGATGCTCTCATGGGGGCGGTAATGACTTTGCTAAATTAATAGGACAATGGGTTTCTATCCCGGGCTAATGTAACTTTCATACCTGCAGAAACTGACGTAAAATGCCGCCTCTATTCAGTGGCTTAGGTTTAATAGCACTAAAGCCGAGCTCACTACTGATTTATTAACAGCATCCAAATCGACTGGATGGCATTTTGAATGATATCGCGCTATGAACAAATGTGTACTGCTCATGCTGAGCCTGACTCTCTTATCGTTATCCGGTTGCGCCGTAGCACCCTGGGAGCGGGGCATTCTTGCCAAGGCACAGATGGCGCTAGAGCCTCATCCGTCCCAAACCGAGTATCGCGGACATACTTATGGCAGCCGTGAGGCTGCTAGTGGCAGTAGTTCCGGTGCGGGAGGCGGTTGTGGTTGTTACTAAAACCCGCTTGAATCAAGTTGTCCGGTCACTGCTACGACCATCTTCTCGAGCCGCCGGTTTATCGGACAGAAATTTTTGTGACGCGTTGGCGTCTCGAAAGATCGATCTGCAATATGCGGTCGACAGGCCGACTATCAAGCGGGTTAATTCCAAAATAAAAGCACATCGTCCAAGCGCTTCGTCAGGCAGTCTGATCAGTCCCGCACTGCAAGCATTGACTACCGCAGCATTAATGCTGCCCGGAGTTATGCCGGTGCAGGCTGCCGATGATGAGGTGACGATACAGTATGGGCATTATGAAGAATCCAGCCGGGATACATTTGGACGTGTGCCGATAGGTGAAACTCCTCTTGGCAACACCGTTTTTGGCGAGCAAAAGCTACCCAGTAATTATACGCCTATAACAGTTGATACTATCCACGCACAGTTCAAGACCACGATGCTTGATCGCTGGAAATTTACAGCCAATTATACGGAAGACACTTGGTCAGGTGCGACGCCCATTGCGACCGCTCCTGCGGGTTTTGGTGCTAACTTTGCATTTGAGCGTGATGGAGCGGATCACGTTGATGTTAATTCTGTAGGCCAAACCGTATCAGGTGCGTCTCCGCGACTGAAGGATGGCATTTTCCCGGTCTTCGACAGCCAGTTAAATCCGGTTTTTAATGCGGGTGTTAATGATGATACTTTTGAACCTGTTTACCAAAAAGGCTCTCAAAAACTGGCACACACAATGACCATGGCTTCTCCCGAAACCCGAAAACAAGGTGATTTCAGTTTGGGTTATGAATGGGACGAAGCGGCTGTCAATGTCGGTGGGGGTATATCCATAGAGAGTGATTATGAGTCTCGGTTTGTCAATTGGGGCGGGCGGCTGGATTTCAATAATAAATTAACAACGCTAAATTTTAACCAGAGTTATACCAATAGCACTATCTCGGCTACGCTGGATCATGATTCTTTACCCTATCTCAGTACGGCCGGTTATGCGCTTAATGGTCGTAGCGACAACGGCTATGTCGAAGATGTGGGTGGGCCTGTTGTTGACGGGATAGGTGTTAACAAGAAACTCAGAGGGCTACGCGAGGATATTGCCACTAACTTCAGCCTAACTCAGGTGCTGACTAAAAGTGCTTTGATGGAGGCGGGTGTGGGATACACCCATAGCAGTGGCTTTATGGAAAATCCGTATAAAGCCACCTATGCGTTTTATGTCGATCCGGATGGCTTTGATGCTGTAAACAATGTATTTACCACTATCAGTACAACTGCATTCAGCGAGGAGCGACCCGACAAGCGGAATCAGATCAATCTCAATCTGCGCTATGTTCAGTATGTCGAGCCGCTGGATGCGGCGATGAACCTGAAGTACAACTATTTTATCGATGACTGGGGGATCAATGCCCATACCTTCGAAGGCAAATGGGTGCAGCCATTACCCTGGGGGCTAACCGTCACGCCTACTATTCGTTATTACAGTCAGAGTGCCGCCGATTTTTATCATCCGTTTTTGGCGCTGAGAGCTGCCGGTGATGGCACTATAAGTAATAGTGTCAACCCGGGCGCAGGTGAGCAAAACGACTATCGCATTTTGAAGCAAAACTATGCGCATTTCTCCAGCGATCATAGGCTTTCCGCATACGGTGCTTTGAGCGGTGGTGTTGTAGTGAGCAAACAATTTGCGCGTGGTCTGAGCCTGGAAATGGGTTTTGAATATTATACGCATCAAGGTGATTTGCGCCTTGGCGGTGGAGGGGAAGCCGATTTTGCTGATTTTTCGGCCTACTCGGCAAATGCCGCGCTTAAAGTGGACTTGGCTACATTAGGTCGCGGCTTAGCCTACGGTAACGATTCTGCTCATCACCACCACCATCATCATCATCACGGCCCGCAACAACCTGCCGGGCTCATGTTCGGGCATATGCTGGAAAAAGCCGGCGACTGGATGATCGGTTACAATTATATGTACAGTCGGCAGGCCGGAGACTTGTTAAAAGGTACCCGATCTATCGCCGATAGTGAGGTCATACTTAACAATACGGCCAATAACCCCAACTGCGCCGATTCTAAATGCTATGTTGCGCCTTCCGATATGACCATGCACATGCACATGTTTATGGTGATGTATGCACCTACCGACTGGATGAATCTGATGCTGATGCCAACTTTCATGGACATGAGCATGAACATGCGCAGTCTTGAAGGCGCTGATCCCTGTCCATCGGGAACGTCAGGCATTGTCGGTGCGGCCTGCCAACATACCAATCATGAACATCAAACCGGCGGCATAGGCGACACCAATATTTCCGCCCAGTTCAAGCTTTACGGCGATCAAATCAATCATTTACATTTGACCTTAGGCGTATCGGCGCCTACCGGTGATGTAGGCATTAAGCTGAGACCGAATCATGGCTATGAACTGGGTTTTATTCATTACGGTATGCAGTTGGGCAGCGGTACCTGGGATTTTACTCCGAGTCTGACTTATACCGGCCATTACGATAATTGGGGGTGGGGCGCGCAGGTGCAAGGCATCAAGCGTTTGGAGAGCCAAAATGAATCAGGCTATGCGCTGGGCGACATGTTTCAGACCACTGCATGGGGCAGTTACCAGATCCTAGAGTGGTTGGGAGGAACCGTAAGAGGTATTTACACCAGTCAGGGCGCTTTGCAGAACGAATATAACGGCCACCATGTGCCTGTAGGTACTATGGACGAACCTGCTAACCATGGAGGACGTTTTTGGGACATAGGCCTGGGCCTCACCGCGACGATACCCAAAGGCGACCTCGCCGGTAATTCGGTTAGTGTGGAATGGATTCAACCGGTACAGGACGATGTTAACGGAATTCAGATAGAACGAGAAGGCGCGCTGGCAGCCAAGTGGAGTTATATGTTTTAGCCTTTTACCGATCTAATTTAATGCTTTGTATACGCATTTATGACCATGCAACATATCACCGATCAAATGGAAAGTTGGGTTAAAACTCGGTTGATTCAGGCTAATATGCTAACGGCAGCAAATATTTCCGGGACTTGGTTCGCCAGGATCAGGAAAATCGAGGAGCAGAAACCCGACTTGCCGGAAATAATGGTTGACTACAATTTATGCGTGGGAGTTATCATAGACCCTCAACCGAGGGATAAGCTCGCTCGGAATGTCTCAATGTCATTGATACATTCCGTTCGCGCGGTCACATTTGCGATTTTCTGACGCGCTTTTTGACCGTTTGCGGTGTAACCTTAAAGGCCGCAAACATGACCTCGCTAAGTCAATCGAATGTTATGCTTACTTGCTTCTGCGAAGACTTGCGCCCAGCAATCCCAGACCTGACATAAAAAGAAAGAACGATGCTGGCAATGGAACAGGGGTTGCACCGTATTGAAGGTGGTCTACCTCCCAGTTGTTCTTTCCGGGCATAGAGATTCGTATCGCGCTGATGCCACTCAGGTTGACTACACCGAAGAACCGGTCCTCACCGGTTGTGCGTGAGATACTGGAATCTCCAAGAGAAAAAGGCCCGATTTCCCCCAATGAGTTTCCCAATTGGTCAAAGGCTTCGAACAGTGTGTTGTTGATTAGGTCGCTCGCAAAGGGTGTCCCGCCATTGTTTCGCCCAACATCAGTCCATACAATTCCAGCATGAGTCGGCAAGGTGCCGCCAAGTGCGGAAGCCGAGAAGTCAAACGTGAAACTGCTGGTGGAGAAATTTGAATACAAACTTTTTGTCTGGCCGGTTGCAAAGCCATCTACTACACCATCATCTCCGTCCACGGAATCACTAAACGTAGTAGAAATATTTGTAGATGAGAACTCGCGAACGCTTACGCCCGGAGTATTGAGAATACCGTCTTCGAAGTCCTCAAGATAATAGTAACTGAAGGTTTGTCCAATGAATGGACTATCTGATGAACTCAAATACGGTGTTGGTCCCAGGAACGTGGGAGCAGCGAAAACTGAGTAGGATGGTAGAGCAGTCATTAGAACGGCGACTGCGAATTTTCCGATTCCAGTAAAGAGTTTATTGTTTAACATTTTTTATCTCCTCTTGATTCTTACGACAGAAAGGCGCCGCCTTCCACGTCCAACAAATTATTCTATAAAACAGGTGCATTTTTCTTATTTCTTGGATTTAATTGGTCTCGTTTAATGCCGAATTTATTTCACCTCTTGTCATCAAAGCCTTCATCGAATACGCCGACGGACTGCCAATGCCATCAGGCCGCTAATAAACAACCAAGCGGAAGCGGGAAGTGGAACCGGGGCAGCGGAGTAGGTCAGATTGTCAACAATGAAACCATCGGATGATTGGCCGTGGAACTGAATTTTGTCGACCAAGCCGGAATAGCCCGATGCCAGCCAATATATATCGGACGGTTGATTGGCAGCGTCGAGCGGGGAGCTATAGACCTTTTGGTCTTGGAAGAATAGCGAAAAGCTGATTTCGGTGTCAAAGCCCCAATAGTTGTAATACATGCCTTGAAAAATCACCGGACCTTGATCGAAAGTCAACTCGCCAGCACGGGTATGCAGGCGATTCTCGCCCAATTCCGGGTTATGCGGCTCAAACTCCGAATAACTCGACACCTGACCGGCCATCGATTCCCAACCAGACAAACCACCGTAACCGTCGATTAGATCCCAGTTAAAAATGCCTTCGAAATCAACCACGGTCGTTGCGGCATTGGCTACATTGCCGTTGAATATTGCAGCTGTCAACAGACCAATCATCACATATTTTTTCATTCGCTTTCCTCAAGTTTTGTTAGATACAGGGGGGGCTTAAATCGGTTGGTATTGGCCAGTCGTCGATCCACTGGTATAAAGCAATCCCATCAGTGTTTTACCGAACAATCAGGGTAAGCTCTGCAAAAAGGGTACCGGTTGCATGGGTGTGACTTCGTCGTAAACCCTCGATTTGGCGTAACTGGCGTCTCGCAACCAAGTAAGGTTAAGTACATCGACGCAGAGCAAGCCCGCGCCGCAATCGAACATTTGTGCTTGCGCAGCTTCAGCCATCAGTTTGCAGCAGGCGGTTAGCGCACACCAGAATGTTTGACGTCTCATAGTTTTTCTCAATAAATGCATTAACTATATTTTGCTCTAACAAATGAATTTTCATCTACTGTCAGATCTGACAGTGCAATGTTGTAAAACGACCGACTTAAAATGGGTGAGGATGTATCAAGCCTAAAAGCGTTGCCTTAATCAAGGCATGTTGCCGGTTTGAAGCGTGCAGCTTTTGCGTAGCGTTATTGAGATGAAAATTGATCGTTCTCTCTGAAAGGTTAAGTAACCGGGAGATTTCCCATGATGTTTTGCCGTCCGCAGCCCATTTCATGCATTCTTTTTCACGCGCAGTCAGCAGTATTTCCTGATTTAAATCTTCCAGATTTAATACTCGACGCACAGCCTCATGAATGTAGCCCGCTAAAATTTGTATATAGGGCATGGCATGTTGTGTAATTTCGCGTGAAGTTGTTTCTGGACGGTTCAATGCAAAGCTCAATACACCCATTTCGCCGTGAGGGCTGTGCATAGGCATGGTAATTCCGGCCTTGAGACCAAACTCGCTCGCTTCGTTCATCATTTGAATACTTCGGGTAGAAGGTATTTTCGGCAAGTCATGCCACTGGATCGGCGTTACGTATTCAGTGCAATAAGCAATAATGGGATCTATTTCATAATAGGCATTGGTGAAGTAGTGATCTAACCATTGTTCTGGATAGCCTTTAAGCAAAACAAGTCTCGAGCTTGAGAAATTAGAAGGAATCCTCAACGCGTAAACAAACGTGTCAAAGCCCAGTTGATTCGCATGAAAACGACAAAGCTCAGTAATTTCCTCGATATTCTTAGCTGTCGAAAAGCGTTGTAATACGACATAAAATTCATCGATACTCAAAAAGAACCTCCAGCATTGTTGCATTGGGTCATTCAAATGCTCACGAACCAACTTTGTAGCCTTATAGTTGATAAAGCGTGTGTCTGAGTCTTTTCATTCTCTGTAAAAGCCGGTTTCTGAGGCGAATTTTATAAAATTGTTTGTCACTACTCAGAGTGATTTATTCAAAAAAAATATTGCTTGACACGTATTTTCGCAAATAACCGTAATTTTAAGCCATTCATCGAAAGGCTTTAGGCTTGCTATTTATAGCCTCTAGCTCGTTCAAGAAAAGCCGGATAGCTTTACAAGCACCCGAGGTTACTTACCTATGTCTTTCGTGGTGCTTTGAGCGGCTGTTACCTGGATTCGCTTACGCCGTCTAACGGCTCCGGCTATCCCTTTCGTAATGACGGCGTTGATTTACTTTCAACTATTAACACGAACAGAGCCTTTTTTTTGAGGGTGCTCATAGAGGTTATCAAACAGTCGGATTACTACAAAAATCATCGCCTGAGTCATTTGAATCGCCGGCACTCTGGCGGTATTTTCCGAAGCAAAATCATCAATTGCGTCATTCATGAAATTCACGAGGCCGGTTTGCGGCTTATCCTCTTGCATTCTATGCACAAATCGGTCTTTAAGCTTGGCACTGATTTTTTCATCCATATCCCGCCCTTTGATCAGTGCTTGTAACTCCGTATCCAAAAGCACGGCTTGTTTTTCCAGCCAGTCAACATCAACTTCATGTTGTGGGGGCAGGGGACCAAACGCTTTTTGAAAGACGCAGAACACATCAAAACATAAATCCATAAAAAAGTAGGACATCTCTTGATTGTGTTCGGCAATGATGTTTGGAAAAACGCCGAAGAGGGTTTGGACCAGCGCCGGTTGATCGCTTTCAAATTGTTCCATCATTTTACGGCCAGTATCTTCGTCAATGCTTCTGGCGTATTCTAGGGCTTGATATAGCTCGCGGTCAGTGAGTTCTTTCATGTGTTTATCGGTGTATGAGTCGCAAAAAAGGGCTCATTATGCGGATATAGGCGATCAATGCAAACGCCAACTTCGAGTAATCAGAAAGCATTTTAACTAAAGCAAATTGTAAATCCGGATTAGAGATACTGTTATGTATAATAAGACGGTTAACTGCAAAGTACCTTTTTTCAATTTTAATTGCTCATGCCATCAGAAAAACATTCTAAATTGCTTGCATCCTATCAAAGACTATCGGCTGAACAACAGATGATCCTTAAACTGTTGGCAGTCTATTATGGTTATGCCTCGCCAACGTTTACTGCTGACTGTATCAAAGATACCGGTTTACGGGACGCAAACGGTAAAGCTTTTAAACCTGCCGATATTCAGGGTTCTATTCAACAGTTGCTCAAGGACAAACTGCTTGAACAGTTGCCGAAACAATCTTCCTATCGTTGTCACCGAATGTTGGTCGAACAGATAGCCAGACAGTTGATCGATGACAATGAATTCGAGCGTTATGCGAAGATTATCGAGCAGCATGCGCCGATCGGGACCGGTTATTACCGTTACATGAGGGTTGATGATTGTCTTCGGGATGCGCGAATTCAATATTACCGCCGTGATTTCAGTAAGGTCAGAGAGTGTCTGACGCTGGGCAATCGTTACGGGCAGATTGCAAGTTACTTTAATGTCTATCTTGAATGGCTACTTAATCCGTTCGATGCCGAGTGGTTTCTAAGCCACATCGAGTTTCTGCCTGATGAAATCAGCGGCTATATCGGCTTGCATCAACTGGTTTATCTTTATGCCGATCCTGAGATAGATCGGTTTCTGCAACAACAATGCCAGGCAGAAACAACCAGCAACGACTCTCTTTTAGTCAGGACTTATGCTGAATTACAGTTGTTACGGGGCGAATGGGATGCTTTGAGTGACTTTCTTGTTAACAGGGAAGATCCGGAATTATTGGCTATTGACGCAGCGTTGACGTTTTTCAAAGGCGACTTGAACGGTGCCTTCGTGCAATATGAAAATGCATTAAAGGCACTCAAAAAACTAACCGGGAAACGGAACTGCTATTTTTTCGGGTTGGCAGGCATTTTTTATCCTTTGGTCATTTTAAAGTCCGATCAGTCAGCGCAGCGTGCAAAGTTACCCGCGCTTTTGGCCCAGGCTATCAAAACTCAGGGTTACTGGACCGAGGTCTACCGCTACTTAAACCAATTCCAGCAATTTATTCAAGGCGATGTAAAACAGCGCGATAGCTTATTGGCGCTTAACGCCCCCTACAAAACCCATAGGGGATTCTCTGATAAAGGTGAGCCTGAATCGGTATACGGTCCGTCATTGTTGTTGCAAGTCTTTCTTATACTGACCAAATTCTGGACAAAATCCGAACATTTTGCTCATGTCTCGGATCAGAGTCATGACCTCTATAAACAGTTGGATGATAACGGTTACCGCTGGCCTGCAGCCGAACTGGCGAAAGTGTTCAGTCATATCGACCCCAGTAAAGCAATACGTTGGGATACCGGTTTTTTTAACCGCAATCCACTGGCTTTGGCCGATTTGTTTGTCAGCCGGCCAGATTGGGATCTGGCTCTGGATGCCTTGCTTCATCTTAATTCAGTCGTCAAAAAACCAGGTGCTTTGCAGCAAACGGAAAAGCCGATTCGCTTAATCTGGCTGGTTACTTTTACGGAACAAACGCATGGACTGATAATCGAGCCCAGAGAACAAAAACAGCAGGCCAAAGGCGGATGGAGTAAAGGCCGGGCCGTTTCGTTAAAAAGACTCTATACGGAACGCAGCAGTTTCGATTACCTGACCGAATACGATCTCAAGCTGTGCAGCACCATCAAGGAGTATCGCGATAATGGCTGGTACGCGAGCTCCTATATCGATTTCAGTCCGAAAATGCCATTGGCTTTGATTGGCCATCCGTTGTTGTTTTGGGCGAGTTCACCTGAGGTCAGGATAGAAGTCGTCAAAGGCGAGGCCGAACTGAGGGTCAGTAAACTGGCTAAAAGCGATAAAATCAGAATCAGCCTGAATCCGTTAGCGAGCCTTAATCAAACGGTATACATCACCAAAGAAACACCGACGCGCCTCAAGGTGATCGAGCTCAACGAGGATTACCAGAAAATTGCCTCGGTATTGAGCTCAAAAGGTCTTGAAGTGCCTTTGTCCGCTCAGGAACGCGTTCTTCAGACATTGACCAGTATTTCCGGGGTGTTGACTGTGCACTCCGATATTGGCGGCAGTTCGAGTACGGCCGAACAGGTTGAAGCCGATGCGACACCGCGCGTCCATTTGTTGCCTCTGGGCGATGGGCTTAGGGTGGCCTTATTGATCCGGCCATTTGCAACCGAAGGTGCTTATTATCAACCTGGGCAGGGCGGTGAAAGTGTACTGGCCGAAATTGACGGAAAGCCGTTACAAGCCAAACGCAATTTATCGCTGGAGAAAAAACGTTCGAAAGCCATTCTTGATGCCTGCCCGGGTTTGCAGGAAGCCGAGCGGGATGTCGCCGGCGATTTTTTGCTGGAAGAGCCTGAACAATGCCTGGAATTGTTGTTGCAACTGCAGGCGCTTCCCGAGGGTCAGGCCATACTGGAGTGGCCGGAAGGCGTTAAATTTCGTGTGCTGGGCCAAAACAGCGGCAGCGGATTTACTATGCAAATCAAGCGCGATAATGACTGGTTTGCATTGCAGGGCGAACTAAAGGTAAACGAAGATACCGTACTTGAAATCCAGCATTTGCTGGGTTTGTTAAGTGGCAGCCAGGGCCGGTTTTTAAAGTTGAAGGACGGCCAGTTTATCGCCCTGACCGATGCGTTCCGCAAGCGTTTGGATGATCTAAAAGCTTACGCCGACATCAGCGGTAAAAAAGTGCGCATCAATCCGCTGGCGGCATTGACTTTAGAGGATTGGGATGATGCAACCGGCACTGTTAAATCGGACAAACACTGGCAGGAGCACCTGCAAAGGCTCAAAAACGCCCGCGATTACCAGCCGGTTTTACCTTCAACGTTTCAAGCCGAATTACGCGATTATCAGCTGGATGGCTTTATTTGGCTGGCTCGTCTCGCGCAATGGGGCGTGGGTGCGTGTTTGGCGGACGACATGGGCTTGGGCAAAACAGTTCAAGGTCTGGCTTTATTGGTGGACAGGGCGCCAAAGGGGCCCAGTCTGATTGTCGCGCCCACATCAGTGTGCATGAATTGGGAAATTGAAGCCCGCCGTTTTGCACCAACGCTGAACCCTCAATTACTGGGCACAGGCGACCGGCAAAAATTGTTGGATGATCTGGGGCCTTACGATTTGCTGATTTGCAGTTACGGCATGTTGCAACAAGAACAAGTGGCCGACATGCTGGCAAAAATCCGCTTTCAAACCCTGATCCTCGACGAAGCGCAAGCGATCAAAAACACTGCGACTCGCCGCTCGCAGGGGGCGATGAGCCTGCAAGGCGATTTCAAATTGATCATGACCGGCACGCCGCTGGAAAATCACTTGGGTGAACTCTGGAATCTGTTTCGATTCATCAATCCCGGTTTGCTGGGTTCGATGGAACAATTCAATCAGCGCTTCGCCGGACCCATTGAGCGTGACCGCAACACACAAGCCAAGCAACAATTAAAAAAATTGATCCAGCCTTTTATTTTGCGCCGCACTAAAACCCAGGTTTTACAAGAACTGCCGCCGCGCACTGAAATTCCAATCTATGTGGAAATGAGCAGCGAAGAAATGGCGTTTTACGAAGCCTTGCGCCGCGACAGTCTGGCGACATTGGTCAATACTGAAGGCCAACCGCCCGGTCAAAAGCATTTGCAAATTCTGGCAGCCATTTCCAAGCTGCGCCGCAGTTGCTGCAACACCCGTCTGGCCAATCCCGATATCAGTCTACCCAGCAGTAAACTGGCGGCTTTTGGTGAAATCGTCGATGAACTGCTGGACAACAAACATAAGGCGCTGGTTTTCAGTCAGTTTGTCGATCATTTACACTTGATTAAAGAGTATGTAGAAGGGCGCGACATCAAGTATCAATATCTGGACGGCAGTACGCCGGCCAAGGAACGCCAAAAACGCGTCGATGCGTTTCAGCGTGGTGAAGGCGAGTTGTTTTTGATCAGCTTGAAAGCCGGTGGTGTCGGTCTTAATCTGACCGCAGCCGATTATGTGATTCATATGGATCCCTGGTGGAATCCCGCTGTGGAAGATCAGGCATCGGACCGCGCTCATCGCATGGGTCAGCAACGCCCGGTTACGATTTATCGGATGATAGCCAAACAAACGATTGAAGAAAAAATTGTCGCTTTGCATAGCCATAAACGAGATCTGGCTGATAGCTTGCTGGACGGTGCCGATATCAGCGGAAAAATGTCAGCCGATGATTTACTCAGCCTGATGAAAAGTGAAGGCTAGAGTTCACTTGTTTATGTAAGAAATAGCTCATCTTCCAGGGACGACCGAAGTTAAATCGCCAAGGAGGGCGGTTTTTAATGGCTATGTCCGCGTTAGTAGTTGAAAGTAAATCAACACCGTCATTCCGGCATGGATTGCCTAAATCCAGGTCACAAGGATGTGAAAGCCCAACGCCATCCATGGCTCCTGGACCCCGGCAATCCCTGCCGGGGTGCCCGTCAAAGGACGCCGTAAAACCATTCCTATAGGCTCTATGCCAGCATCCCTGCTGCCGAAATCCATGCAAAGCTTACGCATCCTTCTTTATTATCAAACTGGGAATTACTGGTTAAATCAGCATTGTCATCTTTTTGTCATATTAGGGATTTATGATGCGCGCGTTGAACATGATTTTTGGATTGCAGCTCACGAGCGTGAGAAAAACTCCCAAATACTGATTTAATCAGTTCAGTACTAATAGATTACCCACACCCAGAGGAAATATGAATATAAAGTTGAAATCTGTTGCCGTTGTTTTGCCACTGATGCTGAGCAGTGTGGTATCGGCTCAAAGCTCACGCGACTATATCAATATTGTAGGCTCTTCGACTGTTTATCCCTTTTCGACGGTCGTTGCGGAGCAATTCGGAAAGTCCAGCAAATTTAAATCGCCTAAGGTTGAATCAACCGGGACAGGCGGTGGGTTTAAATTATTTTGTAGCGGTGTGGGTGTTCAGTATCCCGATATCACCAATGCATCGCGGGCCATCAAAGCGTCCGAATTTGAAACCTGTCAAAAAAACGGGGTAAAGGACATCATCGAAGTCAAAGTCGGTTATGACGGGATCGCTATTGCCCAAGCCACTACCGGTAAGCCATTCGAATTGTCATTGAAAGAATTGTTTCTGGCGCTGGCTAAAAAAGTGCCGGATCCTAAAGGCGGTGATCAGCTAGTCAATAATCCCTATAACAACTGGGTTGAAATCAATCCTTCATTACCGGCAACCAAAATAGAAGTCTTGGGACCGCCTCCGACTTCCGGAACCCGTGATGCGTTTCTGGAATTGGCTATGGAAGGGGGATGCAAGGAGTTTCCCTGGATCAAGGCGCTGAAAGATAAGGATGAAAATGCTTACAAAGAAATCTGTCACGCCATTCGTGAAGATGGCGGTTATATCGAAGCCGGCGAGAACGACAACCTGATCGTGCAAAAACTGGAAGCCAATCCTAAAGCAATCGGTATTTTCGGCTACAGCTTTCTGGACCAGAATGCCGATAAAGTGGTCGGTCTGAAAATTCAGGGTGTATTGCCTGAATACGATGCAATTGCGTCAGGTCAGTACCCTATTTCGCGGCCCCTGTTTTTCTATGTAAAAAAAGCCCATGTGGAAGTCATTCCCGGTATCAAGGAATTTCTGGAAGAGTTTACCAGCGAAAAGGCCTGGGGTAATGAGGGCTATTTGACTGACAAAGGCTTGATCGCGATGCCTGATGCCGAACGTAAGCAATTTGCCGATGATGTTAAAAATCTGAAATTACTCAAACTCTAATTCAGACAAACCAAGATAGAGTTTGGGCCTGTGATGACTCGCATAGTTAAGCAGGCACACGCGGCGGGGGAATGCTTAGGCAGAGCCCCCGTATTTTTACCCAGGATACACAGCTTATGTCTCCATCGATTCTTCTGATCATATTGTTGATACTGGCCTATGTCGGTTTCTATGCAGGAAAAAAGCGCGCAGTTGCTTGTGTGGAAGGCAAAGTAAAATTTCTGCACTCGTTGCCTGGATTCTATGGTTTTTATGTAAGCTTATGGAGCGTCATTCCTGCGCTGTTGGTCACGGTGATCTGGTTGATCGCTGAGCCTGTATGGATGAATCATGCGGTAACGGCACAATTGCCTGAAGAAATGATCAATCTTCCGCCGGAGCGCTTGAATCTGGTCCTCAATGATGTGCGCAATGTCGTGAACGGTTCAACGTTGGCGACCCAGAGCGATTCGGTCATTCTGGATGCAGCGGGGCATTATCAAGATTTGCAGTCATTGAGCCACTGGTTGTTGGCGTTTGTCGCCATAGGCCTGTCTCTGATTTGTATGTGGATTTCCTGCCAGCGTATTCATCAACATTACCGGGCACGCAATGCGGTTGAAAAAGCCGTTACGGGCGGCATGGTCATCTGCTCTACGATTGCCATATTTACCACCGTGGGCATTGTCAGTTCGGTGGCTTATGAATCGTTCCTGTTTTTTAAATCCGTGCCAGTCTTTGATTTTTTATTCGGTCTGGACTGGAGCCCGCAAACGGCCATGCGTTCTGATCAAGTGGGATCATCCGGTGCTTTTGGCGCGATTCCGCTGTTTACCGGTACTTTGCTGGTGTCGTTGATTGCGATGCTGGTTGCGGTACCGATTGGCTTGATGTCTGCCATCTATTTGTCGGAATTCGCAGGGCCCACTTTTCGTGCAACAGCCAAACCAACGCTGGAAATTCTGGCCGGTATTCCTACCGTGGTTTACGGTTTTTTTGCGGCGTTGACCGTCGCTCCTTTTATTCGTGAAACCGGCGAAGCAATGGGTTTGTCAGTATCCTCGGAAAGTGCTTTGGCAGCTGGCCTGGTGATGGGGGTGATGATTATTCCGTTCGTTTCATCGTTGTCGGACGATGTCATTAATGCGGTGCCGCAATCGCTGCGGGACGGGGCTTATGCCTTGGGTGCCACCCAAGCCGAAACCATCAAGCAGATTATTTTTCCCGCTGCTTTGCCCGGCATTGTCGGCAGTATTTTACTGGCGGTTTCAAGGGCCATCGGTGAGACGATGATTTTAGTCATGGCGGCAGGACTCTCGGCCAATCTGACCTTTAATCCTTTCGAAGCGGTGACGACAGTAACCGTACAAATAGTGACATTGTTAGTCGGCGATCAGGAATTTGACAGCCCTAAGACTTTGGCGGCATTTGCCTTGGGATTGGTGTTGTTTGTCGTCACGCTGATGCTGAACGTCTTTGCTTTGTATATCGTCAGAAAATACCGGGAACAATATGAATAATCTAGCCACTGCTGCAGATTTGGGGGCTGAAAATAAGCCGTCTACTTTTGATATTGTGCAAAAAAGCCTGGCTAAACGGCGATCCGCCGAACGCCGCTTTAAAGCCTATGGCTTAACCGGCATTATGCTGGGCTTGATGTTTTTACTGGTGCTGTTTACCAGTATTATCGGCAAAGGCTATACCGCCTTTGTGCAAACGCAAGTCAAACTGGATATCTATTTTGATGCGGAATGGCTGGATCCTGAGCATGGCGGGGATGATGCCCTAGCCAAGGCCGACTATAACGGCTTGATCAAAAAATCGTTGTCGACGGCTTTTCCTGAAGTAACGCAACGCCGCGACAAGCGCGATCTTTATGCCATGGTCAGCAGCGGAGCGGGCTTTTTGTTGAGAGAAATGGTGACGGCCGATAAGTCTTTATTGGGTAAAACCGTCCCTGTGTGGTTACCGGCAGATGACGATATCGATATGCTGATGAAAGGCCATATCGACCGTGAACAGGATCAGGCCAATCGTCGTGTCAACGATAAGCAACTGGCATGGATAGACAGACTGAGCCAGGAAGTGCGCATCGAAAAGCACTTTAACGCCTTATTCTTTACTGCCGGTGATTCCAGAGAGCCGGAAATGGCCGGTATACGCGGTGCCTTGATGGGTTCCTTGCTGACCCTGGTAGGCACATTTTTATTGTCTTTTCCCATTGGCGTAGCGACTGCGGTATATCTGGAGGAATTCGCCCCCATCAACAAATTTACCGATTTTATCGAAGTGAATATCAACAATCTGGCAGCCGTGCCTTCGATTGTGTTCGGTTTATTGGGGTTGGCCATGTTCATCAACTTTTTCGGATTACCGCGCAGTACGCCCGTTATCGGCTGTCTGGTGCTGACGTTGATGACTTTGCCCACGATTATCATCGCCGGTCGAGCTTCATTAAAGTCCGTACCACCCTCGATTCGGGAGGCTGCTCTGGGAATGGGGGCATCCAAACTGCAAACCATAACGCATCATGTGCTGCCGCTGGCGATGCCCGGCATGATGACAGGCTCGATCATCGGTATGGCCAGAGCATTGGGAGAAACTGCGCCTCTGTTAATGATTGGTATGGTGGCGTTTATCGTTGATGTACCGACCAGCTTTACCCAGCCTTCGACCGTCTTGCCCGTACAAATTTATCTGTGGGCGGACAGTCCCGAAAGAGCTTTTGTCGAACGCACTTCTGCAGCAATCATGGTATTGCTGTTTTTCCTTATTTCCATGAACGGACTGGCAGTTTATCTACGCAGACGCTATGAAAGACGCTGGTAAAGAGGGTAAACCCATGAGTTATATTAGAGAATCCGTACCGAGTCACTCCATGAAAAGACAAACCTTATCGAATGTGCTGGGCATGAAAAAAATAGACCGCGAATCCCGTGAGACAGTAGGCGCAATCACTTCATCCGATACCCGTATTTCTTGTAGAAATGTCAATGTATTTTATGGAGAAAAACAAGCCATCAATGATTTGTCACTGGATATCGGCAATAACGAAGTGATTTCGTTTATTGGTCCGTCCGGCTGCGGTAAATCGACCTTTTTACGCACGCTGAACCGTATGAATGACACCATTCCCAGTTGTAAAGTGGAAGGTGAAATTAAAATCGATGATAAGGATATCTACCACCGCGATATGGATGTGGTTCCTCTGCGCGCTCAAGTCGGTATGGTATTTCAAAAACCCAATCCATTCCCCAAATCGATTTACGACAATGTGGCCTACGGTCCGCGTATTCACGGTCTGGCTGTGAATAAATCCGAACTGGATGAAATTGTTCAAAATTCCCTGATTAAAGCCGGATTATGGGAAGAAGTAAAAGACCGTCTCGATGAGCCGGGAACCGGTTTATCGGGCGGCCAGCAACAGCGTTTGTGCATTGCCCGCACAATTGCAGTCAATCCGGAAGTGATTTTGATGGACGAGCCCTGTTCTGCTTTGGATCCTATCGCCACCGCAAAAATCGAGCAACTGATTGCCGAACTCAAAGAACGCTTCACGATCGTTATTGTCACTCACTCCATGCAGCAAGCCGCGCGGGTTTCCCAGCGTACGGCTTATTTTCATATGGGCCATCTGATTGAAGTGGGCGATACCAACCAGATATTCACCAATCCTGTGCATCCGTTGACTGAAGATTATATTACCGGACGCTTCGGTTAAGGCTTTCGGGATTTGATGCAATTACCGGTCATTTTTTACTTTTACCGATTGCCCACTTCAAATGATTATGGCGACAAAAGAACATACCTCACGCATTTTTGACGGCGAATTGAACCATCTGCATTATCTGGTTTTGGAAATGGCCGGATTAGTGATCACTCAACTGGATCATTCGATGAAAGCTCTGGATGAGCGCGATATCAAATTGGCTGAAAAGATTATCTTGCGCGACAGGGAAGTTAACTGTCATGAGAATAAAATCAATGAGGCGGCGCTTACTATTTTGGCTAAACGTTCGCCGGTGGCTAATGATCTGCGGATGGTGATGTCGGTTTCAAAAATAGTGGTCGATCTGGAATTAATCGGTGATGAAGTCGTCAAGATAGCCAAATTGATTCTGACCTTATTTGACAGCAAAAGCGCCGACCCGAATCTTCAGTTGCTCAGAGACATTATGAAGATGGGGCAAATGGTTTCAGAAATGCTGGAGCAAGCCATTCGGTCTTTCGATACCTGTGATGTAAAAGGCGCCTACACCCTGGTGAATGAATATTGGGACTATGGCGATGAGTATCAGGCAGGCATCAGACGCCAGTTGACCTTTGTTATTGAAGATCCCCGCATCATCAGCCGCTCTCTCAATATTTTCCAAATCATGAAGTCGCTGGAACGCTGCGGCGACCATGCGCGCAGCATCGCCGAATATCTTATTTTTATGATGGAAGGTAAAAATATCCGGCATCAGGATGCGGAATAAATCCAACGCATTGGAAACAAGGACGTTAAAGCCGGCTTAACTAAAAATCGTAATACCGTCTGTATGAAGCAACCCGAAATTCGGGAAAGCCGGACACTACGTCAAAAACATCCATCCTCAAGACTTCAAAAATCATCAGCCTGAGTTTGCCGATAATGGTGACTCGATCACAATCCCATCCGCTTGGAGCAGTTACTTTATAACTGTATTTTAAAGATTCAGCCGGCTTAGCCCTATTCGCAAATTCGGATAAACGCTGTCTTTTCTGCTATATCTATTTATCGACAGCAATACATTATTACTCGGTTTATAGCAACTGACTTAGGCCGTTTGTACTTGAATTGTGATGAGCTATCCGTTCGGTAATAAGTCCACGCCAGTTTTTGTTCATTCCTGCAAGAGAAACGGGCTAAAAACACCATCGGCTTATCTTTTACTTTTGGTTCAAAGGATTAGCCACAACTGTTTATCAAGTGATTATTTTGTGAATATCCGCGTTGGATTGAGGAGATACGAAACATGATTGCGCTGCTCTATTTTGTTTTCTTTTTTTTAATTTATTTGCCTATTTCCATTTGGGTGATTCGTAAAAGTTATTGCTTTGCGAAAGCCAAATATCAGCACGGCTGGGTAGGCGGAATAGTTGCGGCGTTAATCATGTATAACCTGGTGTTTTGGGATTGGATACCGGTGATCTTAATTCATAAACACCTTTGCGAAACTGAAGGCGGCTTTTGGGTTTATAAAACGCCGGAGCAGTGGGTAAAAGAGCATCCTGAAGTCTTGGGTCAGGATTGGGGGGATTCAACTAAAACCAAATGGGAGAATATTCGAAAAGATTATGGAAATGAACGGTGGAGGGTATGGTACGGGCCACATATGTACATTGAGTATGGACATAAAAATAAAATAGATTTTACAGATACGATTAGTCAATACGAGACAAAAGCCGTAGATGGCAAAACAGGTGAAATTTTATTTATAAGTAAAAACTTTTTTAAAGGTGCACAAATTAAATTGTGGTTAGCTGAGCCAAGCCGAAGTGAAGGGCCAGGGTGCGGTGAATCTGAACATAGTGGATTTGTAAAAGAGCATAATAAATTAATGTTGTTGGTTAAAGGAGATATTAAATGAACACTAATATCAAATATGTTGCAGATATGGCAGCCCTTGCCGAGGCCAGTTACGCAGGACTTGACCGATTTAACAGTAATCAAAATGGTCTTAAGTCTGCCATTATCAGTAATGGATTCTCCGTAACCCAGGCAGACGATTTCATACAACACTGGTCAGTTATTCCCGGCAGCCACCAAGCCAATATGCCTAGCGGTTTTTCCGCGACTTTATTCAAAGGCATTGGCCAAGGTGATTTATCTGGTGAGTATGTATTGGCAATCCGGGGCACGGAAGAGCCTGATGTTGATCTTGCCGGTGCCGATGGAGGCGATATATTTTTGGATGGACTCGCAGTCGACCAAATTATTGATCTCTACAATTACACCCAAAAATTGACCCACACGGGTTCCTATCAAGCCGCCAAATTGACCAAATTGGATGGCATAGACGGAGCGCGAGGGCCCATCGATGTGCTTTATGCCAAAACTCATCGCTTGTTATTTCTTGACGGTGCTGAGAGAGGTATTTATCGGATTGACTTTGAACAACGCAATGATGGTAGCGGTCTGTTGCCTTCTGGTGCGCAAGTTCATGTCACCGGGCATAGCTTGGGCGGGCATTTGGCGGCGGCATTTTCGCGAATGTTTCCCAGCTTGACGCTTGATGCAACAATGATCAATGGCGCTGGTTTCGCGGATGGCTTTGCCCCCTTTACCGACACCTTTATACCTAATTTCAACGTCGATCACTTCTTCAGTATGATCGGCGGGGCCAGCCAATTCGATACCACTAAAATTACCAATTACATTGGATCGGCTGCAATGGATTTTGTTGCCCAAGATTGGTTCATTGCTTTGGAACAGCCAGGCCAAATCGAACACGTTACGACGGAAAGTTTCAGTCTTTCCAATACCGTTGGACATGGTGCCGGGCAGATGACGAACACGCTGGCGATTATGGCTCTATTTGGACAGTTGAGTCAGGCAGGTTCGTTATCGTTTGCGGAAATAAACAGCTTGATGGAGAAATCGTCTAATGTCAAAACGGAAACATTCGAGCAATTGGTCAATGGCTTATCCCGGCTATTCGGCATTTCTGAAATTGCCGATCTTAACTTAGACACCACAACCGATGGACGCGAGGCGTTGTTTACCAACATCGTTGCCATTCAGAATTCTAATGGTTTTAAAAGTTTAATGGGTAGAGTCAGCATAGTGGCTCCTGCTGCAACGGCCAGCGAGGCCCGTAGCGATTTTGGTGCGTTTTTAAGCTTGGTTTATTTGACTCCATTTGCTTTAAAACCTGAGGGTAGTGAAGCAAAGGTTTATCTGCAGACCGCACATCTTAACAATACCGAGTTGGCTTTAAAGTGGGAGGAAGATAATGATCTGACACCTGAACAAATCGCCAATGGTCAGGGGCATTATTCGGATAGGTGGTTAAATGATCGGGCCCATATGCTCGCACAATTAATGCTTCGTAATGCGGCCGATTCGGTCACGGTTGTTGGCCGTGGACAAAATGAAACCTATCAAGATATTGCCGCAGGTTTTCTATTTTCTACCTCTGATGTTTCTTACTTCGGGCCTGGACTGCCTCTAGATAGCCGACGTTATATTTTTGATGATGATAACGATAATTCAGCTATTCATGGTGGAAGCCAGAATGATCGTTTATATGGCGGCGGCGGAAACGACAGTCTGCTCGGTAATGCTGGAGATGACTATCTTGAAGGCGGCACCGGTGACGATATTCTCGAAGGTGGACAAGGCAATGACCGGCTTATCGGAGGTCAAGGTCACGACACCTATATTTACCATTCCGGAGACGGTTTCGATACGATTGAAGATAGCGACGGCCTGGGAAGTATCATCGTTAAAGATGTCACACTTGACCTTACCGGCGGCAAAAAAATCGGCACCGATGTCTGGGAGTCGTCGGACCAAAATATTTTAGTGATTTTGGGTGCACCTGATCAGAATGGACAGCGGAACTTATATATCAACGGCAGCATTTTTGAAGGCGGCCGTATCATGATCAAAAATTTCCACGATGGTGATCTTGGCTTGACACTACCCCCTTTTTTAGAAGAACCGACCTCGTCGCCCGCCACTCTATTTCTGGGTGATTCGCAGCCGGGCCAACCCGATAAGCTCATCGGTACTTTTGGGGATGATTATATGGTTGGCGGGGTGGATCGCGATATTTTGGAGGGCTGGAATGGTGATGATGTCCTGTTTGCCGATCAGGCTGTGGATTTAAAAATGGTAACTGATTATCGTGATTTTGGCGGTGAAACAGCAAATGGACAGTACGGTGATTTTTTGTCGGCGGGTTCCGGTAATGACATTCTGATCGGGAGTACGCACAGTGATGCATTAATGGGCGGTGAAGGAGATGACCTTATTCTCGGCGGAGCTGGTCACGACCTTATCTATGGTGATGCCAGCTACAGGACGTCTGATCCTGACTGGACTTACAAAGGTTTACCGGAAATGTACCAAGCCGCTGATTCATCTTACCCGGGATGGAATAATGAAACGGGTTTAAGTCCGGTCATGGGATTATTCGATACTGGAGTAGGTGGGCGGGATGTGATTTACGGAGGTAGCGGAGGGGATTTGATCCTGGCCGGTCAAGGCGATGATATCGTATACGGCGAGAGCGGCGTGGATTCGATCGACGGCGGAGCCGGCCACGATATACTCTTTGGCGGCGAGGATGACGACAGCATTAACGGCGACATAGGTACCGGCAGTTTGAATCAACACGGCAACGACTATATCGATCTGGGTTCCGGCATCATTCAGCAATACGCCAGAGGTAACGGCGGCAACGACATCATCCTGGGCGGCGATACCGACGACACGCTGGAAGGCGACGATCTCAGGGGACTTGATGTGCCGGCCGTCTATCACGGGTCTGACTTCATCGACGGCAAAGGCGGCAATGATACCATTTGGGGTCATGGCGGTGACGACACTATCTATGGCGGCGAGGGTGATGACTATATTGAGGGGGATGCAGGAACTGAATTTATCGCAGCGGAATACCAGGGTAATGATCACCTGTATGGAGAAGCGGGTCATGACACAGTATTAGGTGGGGGCGGTGATGATGTAATTTATGGCGGCAGTGGCAATGATTTACTCATAGGTGATGGCAGTCATATAGATTCCGTTGCTCATGGTCATGATTTTATTGATGGCGGGGAGGGTAACGACGAATTAAAAGGTGGCGGTGGTACGGATTATTTAGATGGCGGCAGTGGCGATGATAAGCTTTTTGGAGACGCCGGTGACGACATCCTCATCGGGGGCAGCGGCACCAATTATCTGGATGGCGGTGAAGGAGAAGATACCTACAGAGTAGGTCAGGGACACGATGTTATAACTGATGCTGATACCAATAACCGGATTGTACTGAATGAATCTACTCAATTACAGGCTATTTCATTAGCAACCGATGGAGCAGATCAGCAAGATCTATTGCTGATTTTTGCCAATGGTGCCCGAGTCAGCATAGCTCAAGGTTTTTTGGGCACCGTCAATTCATTTTTGGTTGACGGTGCAGAAAGAAATTTAAGCGATCTTTTATCTGTCTACGCGAACCAGAATCTTGCTTTAACCGGCACCGGTGCAGCTGAACATATTGCAAGTGGCGCCGGAAACGATTTTATTAACGGTAATGCCGGTGATGATTGGCTTGACGGCGGTCGTGGAAATGATGTTTTACAAGGTGGGGCAGGCTCAGATACTCTGCGCGGCGGAGAAGGAGCCGATGTGCTTGTTGGCGGGAGTGGCAGTGATGTTTACCGGTTTGATAGGGGTGATGGCGCAGATGTGATAAATGCAGCTAATGCCAGTGATTCAGCCGGTGACGTGGTTTATTTCGGCAAAGGTATTGAGGTCAGTGACTTAGGATTATTTCAGTTGGCTAACGGAAGTCTCCTTTTGCGGATCGGAGACGGTCAAGATAGCATTTTGTTCGATGGCTGGTTTAATGAAGGCCCCAATGTGTCAGCTTTGCATTTTTATGATGATACACAGTTGCTTGCCTCTGAAATGACGATGTCAGCAGTCGATGTCTATGGGGGCACGGCAAACAATGATCGTTTGGTCGGTACTGAAGCGGATGATCGACTCGAGGGCTATGCCGGGAATGATGTTTTGTCCGGAGGAGCAGGCAATGATATTTTGGTCGGTGGTGCCGGCAATGACAGTTATCTCTTTGGCTGGGGAGCGCTTGGCAACGACGTGGCGGTGGAGTCGTCTGATGGTTCAAGCATTATCGCCTTGACAGATGGAACAAGCTTGAGAGATTTGAAGTACTCACGGATATCCAATAATTTGGTGATGTCACTAAAAGGTGGCGCATCAACCTTAACGCTAACAGACTATTTCTCCTCTACGCATCTGTGGACAATACTTGATGAATCCGGTGTTTCAACGGGGGTTGCCGATTGGGTCACCTTGCCGCAAGCAACGGTGGATCTTGATCAAGTCAAGGCTGATTTTGTCGATACGGCCCTTGCCCAATGGTCGAGTGAATTACTGAGTAATGCCACATTCAATTATCTTCGTGTTGACGGTTCAAACTACCGCTCATCAATTGTGAGCGTTGATTCAACGATTATCCGCACAGAGCAATTTAAACAGATCGAATTTACCAGCGACGCGGCCGATATTCAACGCAGCTCGGAAAATAAAACGTACTCCAGCAACAGCGTCAATATCATTGGCACTTCTTCAATAGTTAAAGACAATAATTCCTCTGTGGGGCTGCGCTTTGTTAACATCAAAGACTGGACTGGTTTGTTAAATGAGTTGCGGATGGATGATGTCAATACCAGTCTTGATGCGGCAATGCCTGTTTTCAGCGGCTTCAATATTTTAGGTGGTTTTTTGATCGGTGCCAGCCCTTCGGCAATGACTCAATACTGGCAAACCAATCAAACCATTACTACTCAGGTTGAATTGATCCAAGGTGGTAACAGTGACAATACGATTAGAGGCTACCGGTATTACGGGGACAACAGTATCTCAATGATCGATGGGGGTGGCGGTAACGACACTCTTTATGCGTCCGGCAGGCCAGGCCTCAATAACGAAACAACCTATCTTACCGATAATGATACCTTTATCGGTGGTTTTGTTTATGGCAATTCCGGCAATGATAGCCTTTATGGTGGCTATTATCGGGATACTTTGGTGGGAGGTGAGGGAAATGATTTTCTGGATGGCGGGTTTAGCCAAGATACCTATGTCGTATTTGCGGACGAGTCCGGCATCGATACAATCTGGGATACAGGAACTCAATTAAGACAATCCATTGGTTATCGATTGGGATTTAACACACCCGGCTTAGTGCTTGAAGGTGGTCAGCAAATCTTCTCTTCGCCTGTTGATGAGCCTCAAACAATTCCTGAGGATACCTTACGTTTGATAGCCATTAATCCAAGTGCCTTAACTTTTTCCTGGGGGGAACGAGTGGTAGAGGGTATCCGCAATAACGGAACACTTGGATCAACCGGCACTCTGCTTAGAGGCGGCAATGCAGTCAGTAATCAGTCTGTTCATGCGGTGCTCTCTTTATTATGGGCGGGAGGTGGTGTCGATATAGTCTTGCCGAATTCTACCGATTTATCCGGCATGGGCTTGGAACGTATTGAATTTGGGGACGGAACAGTGATGACAATGGCAGAGTTGATCGAACTGGCAAAGCCGACCGTCGCACTTAACCCGCAGGATGAGGATAATATTCTTTATGGGCTTTATGACAGCAACACAGTATACGGTGAGGCTGGCAATGACCAATTATACGGTGGTATCGGCAATGATTTTCTGAGTGGCGGCTCGGGCGATGATGCGCTTTATGGGGGAGACGGTCATGATGAATTAAACGGCGGTGCCGGTACGGATATCATGGCTGGTGGAGCAGGAAACGATTCCTATGTCTTTGGCAAAGGTTCAGGCCAGGATTGGGTCAATAGTTACGATACGACTGCTGGCAAAATTGATACTGTAAAGTTTGATTGGACAATACTACCTGATGATGTCCAGGTTCACCGGAATGGCAAAAATCTTGAGTTGTCTATTAAGGGTTCATCGGATTCGCTTACTATCTTTAACTACCTGGAAAATGACGGCATCACGCCTTACTCGGTTGAACGGATCAGCTTTTTTAATGGGACGGTTTGGGATTTGGCCGTGGTTAAATCCAAGCTCATCAGTAACCGCCCACCGGAATTGTCTACAGCACTTTCGGATCAGCAGGTTTTTGAAAGTGAGGATTTCGTATTCACCATCGACAACAATGCCTTCAATGATCCTGATGACGGTGATGCGCTGGCTTACTCTTCCGGACTGGCCGATGGCAGCGATTTGCCGCATTGGTTGGTCTTTGATGCTGAAACACTGACTTTCAGCGGTATTGCTGATAAAACTGGGACAATCAGCGTCAGAGTCACTGCGAAAGACAAGGGAAACTTGGGTGTCTCGGATATTTTTGACCTTACTGTTGCCCCAATGCCTGGCTTGATTATCACTGGCAGTTCGGTTGCTGATAATCTGATAGGCGGGCGGGGTGATGATGTGTTTAATGGTTTGGCTGGCAACGATAAGTTGTATGGAAATGCAGGTAATGATCTTTTAAACGGCGGAAGAGGTCATGATGTCATGGCAGGTGGAATCGGCGATGATATTTACATCATAGACAGCGCTGGAGATACTGTTATCGAAAATGCAGATGAAGGAATTGATAGAGTAGAGTCCAGTATTACTTACAAACTCAGCTCCCATGTCGAGCAGTTACAATTGACAGGGAATAACGCTATCAACGCGACCGGAAATGAGTTAGATAATCTGTTGATGGGTAATGATGCTGCAAATATTCTAAATGGCGGTTCCGGAACAGATACCTTGATAGGTGGGCGCGGCAATGACACTTACAGTGTGGATAACGCGAGTGATACCGTTATTGAATACTTTAATGAGGGCATTGATCTTGTCCAGTCCTCAGTATCCTTCATCTTGACCGATCATATTGAGAATCTGACGCTGACAGGAAATGCACCAATTGACGGTATAGGAAATGAACTCAATAACGTATTAAGGGGTAATATCCGTAATAACAAACTGATAGGTGGAGCTGGAAACGATATACTTTATGGGGGACGAGGTAATGATTTGCTTGATGGCGGCACCGGTGATGATTACCTGAACGGTGGAACTGGCTCGGACAGGTATTTATTCGGTCGAGGGTCGGGTAAGGATATTATTGATAACTATGATACGTCTGCCAATAGCACGGACACACTGTCATTTGGAAATGACATAAAGGTTGATCAACTTTGGTTTAAAAAAGCGGGCCGTCACCTTGAAGTCAGCATTATCGGCAGTAACGACAAGGTTACTATTCATAATTGGTATTCAAGTAAGGCTTTTCAGGTTGATCAATTTAGGACTGCTGACAAGCAAACCTTGTTAAGCAGTCAGGTTGATGCGTTGGTATCGGCTATGGCTGCGTTTGCACCCCCCGTAGCGGGCGAAACTGTGCTGCCTCCGGATTACCAAACTCAATTGACTCCCGTGATTGCCGCCAACTGGCAATAAACGTTAATAAGGCACTGTTTGCGTTAAAAGCTGTTGTCCTCGGTACCGATTATTGGAACCCTAAAGCCATGGATGGCGTTGGGTTTTCACCTCGCCTCTTGATCGAAAACAGAAGTTTCTCCATTCTGCTCACCGCCTCGTGGCTCATCTGAGTAAATCAGAATATTAGAAACCTGAAACTTTATCAGGTTTACCCGTTCTATTTTCTCGCATCAGAAACTAAACTATCACTTAGGATTTAACGAATTTTAAGTCTACGGTTCATTAAAATCAGATTTAAACAATTTTTTATATTTTAGAATATTGAGCCGCTTAACTCGACGCAAAGTAACCATTGATTTTACAGTTAGGGATAACGATCAACCCAGGAGGGGCGATGACAAATAAGACTGTGAATAGCAAAGCCTTAACCCGTTACAGGGATTTTTATCCGGCTTTTATTGTGTTGTTGATTTCGCTGCTGGCGTTATTCATGGTTACACGTCAGATCAATGAACGTTATCACCAGCGGTTGATTGATCATTTTAATTTTGAAACGGAGCGCGTTACCACTATTATTCGCGAGCGCATGGCCTTGCATGGAAATACCTTGGTCAGTGCTGCCGGATTGTTCGCGGCCAGTGATAACGTCACTCGTCAAGACTGGAGTCAGTTTGTCGGAATGCTGGGACTGGAACAGAACCACCCCGGCTTGCAGGGCTTGGGGTATTCAGTATGGATTCCCGGCGGGCAACTGCAGCAACACCTTGAGTTCATCCGGCAACAGGGTTTTCCCTATTATGTGGTCAATCCGGTAGGTGACCGCGAAAATTACTCCAGTATCATCTATCTCGAACCTTTTTCCGGACGTAATCTTCGGGCGTTTGGTTATGACATGTTTACTGAGCCAGTTCGAAACAAGGCGATGGAGCGTGCGCGCGATCGGGCCGAATTGGCCTACACAGAAAAAGTCACTCTTTTACAGGAAACCAGCGAGGATGTTCAGGCCGGGATGTTGGCCTATTTTCCTGTGTATCGTAATGGCACTGTTCCTCAAACGTTGGAACAACGCCGTGCCGCATTAGCCGGTTGGGTATACAGTCCTTACCGGATGACAGATCTTCTGGATGCGATACTGGGCAAAAAACTGTTTGGCCTGCATCTTGAAATTTTTGATGCTGATAATCTCAGTATCGACGGCTTGCTCTACGACAACAGGCAAATTTTGCAACCGTCTGAAGTGTCAGCCTTGCAAGAGGGTGCGCCCAGCCGAATGCTGCGTCTGGATTTGGGTGGGCATTTCTGGACGCTGCGCTACACGGCGCTGCCTGAATTTGAAAAAAACGCGCAATTTTCATCTCCCTGGGTAGAAATATCGACGTTATCACTGGTCGGAGTATTACTTTTTTTCATTACCCTGGCCTATATGAGTGCTCGTCGCAACGCTGGAATTGCGCAACATTTATCAAAGTCATTACAACAAAGCGAACGCAGGTTCCGGCGCCTCTTCGAAAATACGCCTGTTGCTTATCTGGCGCTCGATATTCAGGGATGTATGCTGGATTTCAATCCTCAACTTTGTTCATTGTTAGGCTATACAGCCGATGACTTGCGGGGTAAAAAGCTGTTTGAATTAATGACCTCTGAGAATCGGGAAGCGTTCGAGCTCAAACTGCAGATGCTGGATCACTACGGCATCATGGAAACAGAACTGTCACTGTCGAGAAAATCCGGACACCTACTTACGGTTATTCTCGATGCCCGCCTGCAGAAAAATAAATCCGGCCAAGGTATTGTTCATTGTATTCTGACCAACATTACTGAGCGCAAGCAGGCCGAAATCAAGTTGCAGCTGGCGGCCAGGGTATTCAGTGAAGCACATGAAGGCATTACTATCAGCGATGCCGATGGCACCATCATCGATGTCAATCCTACCTTTAGCGCGATAACAGGCTATCCGCACGATGAAATGATAGGGCAAAATCACCGCATCATGAAATCAGGCCTACACGACAGGGCCTTTTATAAGGCACTGTGGCACAGGCTGAAAACAGACGGGCATTGGCAAGGTGAGATCTGGGACCGTAAAAAAAGCGGGGAACTCTACGTCGTCAATTTGACCATTTCTGCAATGCGTAATCAGAATGGAGAAATTGTTAACTATTTAGGGTTGTTCTCCGATATCACCCAAACCAAACTTCAGCAACAAAAGCTGGAAAAACTGGCGCATTACGATGCTTTGACAGACTTACCCAACCGTATTCTGTTTTCCGACCGGTTTAATCAGGCGCTGGCGCACTGCAAACGTGAAAAGGCTATGCTGGGTGTGGTTTACATGGATCTGGACGGCTTTAAGCAGGTTAACGATAATTTGGGCCACGAGTCGGGCGATCAACTGTTGATTGAAGTAGCCGGGCGCTTGAAATCCTGTCTGCGGGAAGGTGACACGGTCTCAAGGTTGGGCGGTGACGAATTTGCCTTGCTAATGAGCGGTATCGAATCCAAGGCGCATTGCGAACGGGCGCTGCAACGCATTCACCACACCATCAGTCAGCCTTATAATATTGGCGGGCAAAGTGTAACAATCGGCATAAGCAGCGGTGTAACTTTGTATCCACTGGATAAAAGCGATCCCAATTTCCTGCTGCGCCATGCCGATCAAGCGATGTATAAGGCCAAACAGCAGGGCACTAATCATTTTGTGTTCTTTCAGGCTAATGAAAATTGATCTTTACGCGCCTCCATTTTCACCGATGTTCAAGTCTATGTTAGCGTTAAGCGTTGGTGTCGCCTAGGCATGGATTCAGTCCAAGCATAATGGCAGTCTGTTTTTGAAATAATTGGAAAACCTCAGTCAACCTATCCCTTGCCGTAATTACTAATCACTTGAAATTATGAACAATAACGCTAAATTCTCACTTCCGGATGACTTTTCCCTGGTTTTGGGTGGGCCGCTCTATCAGCTTTTTATCCGCGCTCACTTGACTACCCAGACACTTGATTTGGTCAAGCGCAGAGTGATCACCATATCCCTATTTTCCTGGTTGCCGTTACTGATTCTTTCCGCGTTGGCTGGCGATGCACTGGGCGGCGCCATTAAAGTCCCCTTTATTTATGATGCGGATGTACATGTTCGTTTTCTTCTGGCCTTGCCCTTGATGTTGGTCGCTGAAATCTTAGTTCATAAGCGCATCAGGTTGACTATTCAGCAATTTATCGAGCGCAGAATCATTATGCCGCCAGTCCGACCGCAGTTCGATGCCGTTATCAACTCAGCAATGCGTTTGCGCAATTCGGTGGTGATCGAAGTCATGCTGATTGCCCTGGTGCTGACCGTTACGCATCAGCTCTGGGCAAGTCAGATAGCCCTGGAGTCAGCGACCTGGTATGCGTCCGTCAAGGACGGTCAACGCCACTATTCTTTGGCAGGTTATTGGTACGGTTATGTCAGCATTCCCGTTTTTCAATTCTTATTAGCACGCTGGTTTTTTCGCATTTTCATCTGGGCGCGGTTTCTCTGGCAAGTTTCCCGGTTGGATCTTTTCCTGGTTCCTACGCATCCTGATCGTGCCGCAGGACTCGGTTTTCTAGGGGGAAGTGCTGCGGCCTTTATGCCCTTGCTTTTGTCTCAAGGCTGTTTGCTGGCAGGCTTGGTCGCCAATCAAATTTTTTATGAAGGCAAAACACTGCTGGACTTTAAACCCGAGATTCTGGCCAGCGTGGTTTTTTTCCTGATACTCGTGCTCGGTCCTTTGTGTGTGTTCGCGCCCCGTCTCGCGCAAGTCAAAAGGCAAGGATTGCTGGAGTATGGCGCACTGGCGAACCGGTATGCGCGTGAATTTGATGATAAATGGCTGCGCGGCGGTGCACCGCAAGATGAGCCACTGGTCGGTAGCGGCGATATTCAATCCTTGAACGATATGGCCGGAAGTTTTGAGGTCGTGCAGACGATGCGTCCTTTTCCATTCAGTAAAACGATTGTTCTACAAACCGCGATTACAGTTCTGGCGCCTTTGCTGCCGTTGACCTTGACGTTGATTTCTTTGGAAGATTTGCTTAATCGCTTACTGGGCGTTTTATTATGATCCGGGCGACCTCATTTTAATTATTCAACACGGCAACAAAACAAAGGTTAAGCACCATGTTGATAGCGGTTGGCGATAGCCAACCTAACATTTCATGAAAGTCCTGCATTCGCCCCGTCAAATGAAATTAAGGAGAAAGAGAGCGGTCACTCGCCCGACAGGACGCCGTGAATACGTCCATGTAAGCTTGACGGCGGCTCCCTGCCGCCGACACCTGTCGATCGAGTAACCGCTCCCTCTTCGGTTCATGTACTTTCACGGTAACATTTCAAGGTCATAGCACTAATTGTTAGATTGCGAAAAGCATGCGACCCAACCTACCGCAAGCCTCATAACCCTTATTAAATGTTCAAACCGGCAATTGTCGTTGTTAAACCCCGGGTAGGAAAAAATGCCGTTAGGGCGCTATAATGCCCGGGTTTAAAAAATTAACCCGGGTGCCGGACAAAGCCGCCAATCAATGAAAATACTTACACTTCATTTCAAGAATATAAATTCCTTAGAGGGTGAAAACCGCGTTGATTTTCAGCGCTCGCCTTTAAGTGAGGCGGGGGTATTTGCGATAACCGGGCCTAACGGATCAGGCAAATCCAGCATCCTGGATGTGATTACCTTAAGTCTGTACGGTGAAACTTTCCGATTTGACCGGCCTGCACAGCATGTGATGACCCGTCACACGGGGGAATGCTTCGCATCGGTTGAGTTTTCAGTGGATCAAAAAATTTATAAGGCGACATGGACAGTTGAGCGGGAGCAGCAAGACGCGGTAGGCCGCATAATGGCGCCGGCAATGAAGCTGATACGCTATGACGAAGAGCAGGAACAGCTTTTGGCGGAAACGCAGCATTCGGTGTGTCAACAGGTGGCTGAAATCACCGGAATGAATTTTCGCAACTTCACCCGTTCCATCATGTTGGCTCAAGGCGATTTCGCCGCTTTCCTCAATGCGCTGGATAATGAGCGTATGGATATTCTCGAGAAAATCATCAGTGCCGATATCTATACCGATTACAAAAACGCTATTGTCAATAAAGCAGAGCAGGAACAAGCGACACTGGCGTTGCTTAACGAGGATATTTCAGCGCTTGATCTGTTACCAACCGAAAAGCAGGAAGCGTATGAACACGATTTACAGGATTTCAAAGACCAATTGGGTGAATTGACAGAACAGCAATCCGATTTGAAAAAACAGCAAGCCTGGCTGCAATCTTTGGCATCCTTTGAACAACGCATGGAGCGGTTAAGTGTTGATAAGGAAAAACTCACTGTCCAGCTGGGTGAGCAGCAACAACTATTAGAGCAAATAGAACAAAACCGGGCCGTTTCAGTTTACAAAGATGCATGCACTGCGATTGAGGCGCAGCAAAAGGCAATTGAATCGTGTCGCAATGCAATTTCCGCCTATGATCAGGAAATTAAACAACTGTCTGACCTACTTGCCACTGCATCCGTTGACGCTGCCCGTTTGGGCGAGAAACAACAGGTGTCTTTCGAGGATCAACAAGCGGCAATAGCCGAGGAACGGGCCGCTATCGAGCAATATAGGCTGGAAAAACAATCCGAAGCCTTGCAACTGGATGCCTTGAATCTTCAGTTGACCGAGAAGCAGACTGCTCTGGTCACGGTCGATAACTGGCTGGCTGAGCATGCCGCCGATGTCAATCTGATCGATAATTTTCCGGAAACGGGTAAATTGAAAAATCTTAGAGCTCAGCTGAGCTCAGTGAATGACAAGTACAAATCCTCAGCAAAACTGACGGCAAATTCCGCCAAGCAGCTGGGTAAAAACAAACAGGCAATCGATTCCACTTCGCGTGCGGTTGAAAAATTAAAAGTCAAACTCCAAAATTATGAAAGTCAATTGGAGAAAATTGCCGCCGGTTACGATGTCACTCAACTGGAGGAGCTGCTGGCGGATCAACGCGAGCGGATTCAGGATTTTGGCGAGTTATACAAACTCAGTCAGGAACACGCTCGTCTGACGCGCTCCGGTTTCAGTTTGTTCGGCTTGTTCAGGATCAAGGAAGAACAATCCTCAGATGAACTTGAACTCGAATTGCAAAAATACCAGGACGATCTGCAACGAGAAGAGAATATCCGTAAAGCCCTGGAATCTGCCGTTACCAATGAGGCACTGGTTGCAAAAATGGCGTTCGATAGAGAGCATTTGGTCGATGGTAAACCGTGCCCGCTTTGCGGTTCTATCAATCATCCTTATGCTCACAAGCCGCCCGTTTATGGGGATTCAAAAAAAGCGCTGGCTGATCAGCGCGCCAAAATTCAGGCTTTACTGGCAGGATCGGAACGTCTCAGCCAGCAAATCAAAGCCGTAACCAAACAAAACGAAAACAGTAAAGTCAACCGCGAAAGAGTCAGGCAAATACGAGCCAGCTGGTTGACGCTGTGTAATCGCCTGAATGCGGCCAGCGAAGATTTGAACATTGATAACAGCCGTGGCATCAGGCGTTTGCTAAAGACGGAAGTCACAGAGTTAAAAAATATCAACGCCCTGTCTGCAAACTACCGCCGTCAACTCAAGCAGATTGAGCAAATCAAAACGCTGATTGCCAAGCGTGAAAGTTTTATTGAACAAATGCAGCAAGGTATAGAAAGTCTTGAAACGGAGCGTCAGAACCGGCCTCAGGAAGTCGTGGAACTGGAACAGACTTTGGAACAGCTCAAGGCAGACGAGCAGGCGTTAACCGCAAAAGTGCTGGAACAACTCGCCTTAGTCGGAGAGGCTATGCCTGGAAAGGGTAAGGAAGACCTGTTTTTTGATCGTATGAACCAGCGCCGTCAGGATTATCAAAGCTATACGTTGCGTCAGAAAAGTCTGCACAATGAAATAGCCGATTTGACCGGAAAAATCACGCTTTGTCAGGCCAAAATAGCCGAACTTGCAGATAAACTGGAACGCTCATCAAACCGCTTAAAGTTTGAAGAAGCCGCCGGGCTGCATTTGGCCCTGGTGGAAAAGCAAAAACTGAGAGCTGAAAAAGAGCGTTCATTAACACTGTTGAGTGGGCAGATGACCGATCAAATGAATCAACTGCAAAATGAACTCGCAGGAACAGCTTATAACACGATTGCCGAAGTGATAGAGCTTCAGTATTTATTAGCTCGCAGACCCGAAATAGACCAGCGGCTAAATGCCTTGTCAATGGAATTGAGTCAGAAAGAAGCCGAGTTGATTCGTTTTCAGGAACAACTGGATGCTGAACGAGCCTATGCAATGACCGGTTTAACAGAGACTGAGTTGCTTCAGGAGTTGTCCAATATCACTGAGAAAATCGATATCACTGGACACGAAATAGCGCATCTGGAAAAAGTGTTGGGCAGACAGCTTCAAATGATGCAAAAGTATGAGGTTTTATCCTCCAAACAAGTTGCCCAGGAAGAGATTGTCAAAGAAAGTCTGGCCGAATTAAAGTTGCTGGAACAGGAGCAAGGTTCCGTATTCAGGCGCAAAGTTCAGAATAAAATGGCCGAACAATTGTTGACCCGGGCCAATCTGATGCTGGAAAAAATCAGTGGTCGTTTTTATCTGAGGCAAATGCCCAGCGAGCAAGGGTTGGCGCTGGAAATTGAAGATACTTATCAGCAAAACGCCCGCCGCGCACCCAAAACGCTTTCCGGCGGCGAGAGTTTTGTTGTCAGTTTGGCTTTGGCGCTGGGCTTATCTGAACTGGCGAGTAACGGACGTTCGGTTGAATCGCTGTTTTTGGATGAAGGCTTTGGCAGTTTGGATGCCGAAACGTTGTATATCGTCATTTCGACCCTGGAGAGTTTGCGAACCCAGGGCAAAATGGTCGGTGTCATTTCCCATGTCGAAGCCGTTCACAAACGGATAAAAGCGCAATTGCAAATGGTTAAAAAACCTAACGGCATGAGTGTAATGCAAAACGTGTTTGAGCCGGAAGCCGTGTAGGGGTCAATAAATCACCCGTCAAACACCAGCTTCCTGTCATCGAGGCGCCGTATCACGACGAAAAACAAAGATAAAAAGTAGGATGTGCTTTCAAACTCCTATTTGATAAGCGGTAACACTTTAGTCTTCCTTTGAAAAAGGCACTGCTCGTGTTATTAGTTGAAAAGTTATTAACTCCGTCATCCCGGCAGGGATTGCCGGGATCTAGATTACATGGACGTGTAACATCCGTTGAAATAGACGTGACCCATTAACATCTTTCAAAAAGTATCCGTAAAAACCACCTCTTCCCTGCTTAATTGTCCGCCTCTGGGTTTGGCCGGTTGGATGGCTTTGCCAATGGCTACGAACATCGCGATAACATGGTCGTCGGGTAGCTTGATGAGCTTGGCGGCCTGATCAAAATCGAATCCGTCCATAGGACAGGAATCATAACCCATGGCTTTCGCGGCCAGCATCAGCGTTTGTGCTGCAATGCCGCAGGAGCGCATCGCCTCATCGCGCTGGACTTGCTCTTTGCCTCGATAGTAAGTGTCTATTGCGGGAATCAGATAATCCTGAACTTCTTTGGGTGCATTGGCCCAATACCGCTCCGGCTGTTTTTCCCAGGCTTTTAAATCGGCACATAACACAATCAATAAAGAAGCATCGGTCACCTGCGCCTGATCCCAGGCTATCGCCCTGATTTGGCTGCGCAATTCAGGATCTTTGACGACAACGAAACGCCAGTGTTGAATATTAAAAGCGGTGGGTGAGAGCATGGCCAGGGACATTAAGCCGCTAATTTCATCATCGGTCATACAATGGTTCGCATCATAAAGCTTGACCGCTCTTCGTTCTTTGATCGCATCTACTGTGTTCATAATTAACCCGCTAATGGCTGTGATTTTAAAATGGGGGATTGTAAATCAGGGCTTTGATGCTGAACAGGTGCTCGCTGTGTCTCTTATGGTGATGAAGTTTTTTTAGTTTACTTGTGCGCACGATGTTTTAATTCGCACTTTCACCATTAACAGCTTGATAGCCTTTTTTTGCCAAGTGGGGAATCAATAACTTAAGCGGCATCTTGAGCCAATGTGAGCGGATGAATAATAGCCAACGAGCCAAGCCGGTCCAGATATCCTCGCAACTGGAATGCTCAGGCATTAATACTCTTAGAAACAAAAAATCCATCAATTTAAGCTTAATTCTGTTTGGAGTGTAGGGCGCAATGCCTTTTAATGCGTCTTCTGATAAGGGTGTTGCCAGGATGATCGATGCGTATCGTAAAGCATAAACCAGGGGTATTTGTTGTTTTAGTTCAATAGACCGATTGACCAATTGAGTCCAAAAGTTCTCCTGGCTTGAGAATTGGCGCAGAAGTAAATCGATATCGGAAATATCTCTCAACCCGTGTTTAAATTCACTTTCATGAAACAAGTGGGTGGCACTATGCAATAGTCTGTCTTCAGGCGCTAAAACCCAAAACGGCGAGTTTTCAATCTTGACAATATTGGCGAATAGTTTTTTGGGGTTGGGGCACGTTTTGCAGGTTGTCGGCAAAATGTTGTGGTGAACATCCAAGGTCGTCTGTCTTTTCAAATGGATCATTGGCGGCAGTTCATGCATCCATTCCCGATAATAGCGTTGGTCGTAATCATTTTGATGAGTTCCTACCCACAAATGTTTTTTTAACGCGCTTTCCACTGCTGATAAATCATTTTGATTGACCAAGATGTCAACATCCGAAAAAAGCCGACCCTTCTCCGCATGATCTGATGCAAGTACATAGGCAGATCCTTTTAGGAAAATTACCGGGATAGCCAATTCTGCCAGAGCTTTATCAATACAGCGAAATTCCCATTGCAGTGAATGATTCAGTTTGTTCGAGTAGGCTGTGGCTGAAATAAAATGATTTTTGATGTTATCAGCCAGATTATCGATTAAGCCGTTCTCTTGCAGCACTAGATAAAGCCGGACTAAAAGCATTGATTGTCTGGCCTGACGAATCAATAAATCCCAGTCCTTAGGTGTATACGCGCAAACGGACGAGGGGTTTTTAAGAACTTGGGCGACACGGTTTTTTGTTAAATCCATAATTTCAAGAAACCAGGTTGTCCAAAGACAGGATTGCTTCTTCCAATCGGCTGTAACGCAAATCATAGCAACCGCTAGTTTCCACCAATTGGCTTAGAGCATTGAATCCGGTAAGAGCAAGCACGTTGTAATTAAACGATAACTTGGCGAGTTCCATAAAGGAAAGACCCTTTGTTTTATCATTTAACAGGCATTCGGAATCTGCTTGATATTGGGGAAAGACAACCCAAAGCGGAGTTGCCGGAATATCCACTTTATCAATGCTTTCATTCGGTGCTTTGACATGGGTTACCGAGCCTTTGACGGTATCATGCACCACATTTCCGAAGACGGCTTCAGGAGCAAATTCCTGAATGACCTTGATGGATTCATTTTTAAGGCAAACCGGTCTTGCTAGGGGTGAAATTAAACCGGTAGATAAAGAGAGCAGCGTAAGTTCATCAGACAGCAATCGCCAGCCACTATGAACAAGGGCAGCGCATAAAGTGCTTTTTCCAGCACCGGGTTGGCCGGGCAATACTAAAGCCTTATCGTTTTTGGCAACGACTGCGGCATGAATGATGAGGTATTGGTGACAATGTTGACTGATACACCAGTTCAATCCCCATTCAAACATCGGAAAAGCTTGGTCAAGCGGTAACGGTTTGAACGGTTTTTTGCCGTCAAAAAAGAATACCACCTGAGGTTTTAACCAGCGGCGTATTGTTTGTGGAGTTGAAAGCTTGATATGGAAGTCGTAAAAATCGTCTTGATAGTCAGTGATCATGCCTGGATAGAGTAATTCCAGGCTGGTAATGACGGAGGATAATGACGTGCTTAGACAGGAATGGAAGGGACCTGTTTTGACGGAATAAGTTTTCACGCTAACGAGTTAATTTCTCATTCATTAGACTGCACTTCGACCACGTCAATTTGTAAAAGGCTGTTTACAAAATTAATCATAGCTAAAGAACAATCACTATCGTTTGGAAAGAGATTCTCGCGGATAGCCGATTCAGTTAACTCATCAAGAGTCAACGAAGCATACTTTAGCTTCTCAAGAATCCAGTCAACCGGTTTAGCGAGCAAATGAGTATCTTGAGTCAATTGGTTAAATAGCACGATTTCATGTTCCCAAACATTTACGCTAAATTCTGATTCAGGAACCAATGACCATTTGTCTTTGGACTTAAACATCACTTATGGGTTTCTGTTGATTGCGCAACTACTTGATGAATTAGCCGTGGAATAGGTCGTTTTTAAAGTATTGACTGCTGTCATATTTAACGAAAAATTACTTCCATTAGTTGAAATGGTTAAAGCACCCTTAACATTATCTACTACGGTAGATAAATTATCTGGGAAATTAATTTTTGTCGCTGTATGGCTGGCATTGAGATAAGCAGTTACAAATTGGATAAATGCGTTGGTTAAGTCGGTTTTAGCGGTATTCGTGGCATTGGCGTTTCCGTTGGTAAACACGCTATCTATGCTGATCGTTCCCATTAAGGCGGCTCCAATAGTTCCTGTTATTATTGGTCTTGGGGGGTTGTTCCCTGGCGGGGTAAAATTTGGAATGGCAAATAGGGTGCCGATGCTGTTCGTAAGAACAATGGGTATCGAACTCAATTCCGCTTGGGTCGCTTTAGTCCATTGGAGAGGAGAGCATGCTCCACAAGTCAATTTATCAACAGGATTCGATAAGTTACCAGAAGCCAAGGCACTACCGGAACACTGCGTAGCAAAAGCCGGGCGACTCAATAAGGATGCGATGACCGGCGTTGTGAGGCCAATTTTTGTCAGTGAGCGTCTTTTCTTATCCACGTCACCAGATTCATTTTCAGTATTCAATTCTTTATCGCTCATACAATTTCCTCCGTTAAGTTAACGGTCAAATTATTAATGGGTGAAATGCTAACAAAACAATGCGATAAAGTATATTGAACTTTTGTGCAAGTTTAATGACAACTCGGTTTAATGTCACGCTAAGGTCCTGTTTTCGTGTCGATTAGAAAGCAACCCTAACACCCAATTCAACCGCTCTTCCCGCATCCGGGGCCGTATTGCGTAGATAGGAAACGGAGTGGCGAATGGTTTGGTCCAGTAAATTATTCGCTTTTACAAACAGCAGGAAGTCTGTCGTTTCGCCTGCGGCTATTTTGTAGCTGGTCGTCGAATTTAATAACCAGTAGCTGTCTGTTTCCGTCTCGTTTTCGCCCGGTTTGTCCTGTTCTTCCGCGCGCGTGATGCGAACGTTAGTATCCCAGACAGGATGGGTCCAGCCGACTTGCATGCCGTAACGCAAGGGTGGCATTCTCGGTACGTCCGAACCATCGGTAAAGCGTCCGCGTGTGTAATCGCCGAAAAACTGCGTATCCAGACTGCCGTAATGCGTTTCCAGCAGCGGTATTGTCAGTTGCGCTTCAAAGCCCTGAAATTCTGCATCGCGCTGTCCGGCCCGGTAAACCGGTAAATGGTCTTGTTCTTCGCCGGTATTGATTCGGGCAATGTAATCCTGAGCCCAGTTTTGATACAGGTTAAGATCCAGTTTGGCCCATTCGCGATCGATATGAAACCCCAGCTCCAGATTGTGCGCGGTTTCTTCAATCAGGTTCTCGTTACCGATATCATAGCTTTGCGTGGCCAGATGGGGGCCGTCAGAGTAAAGCTCCTGAACATCGGGTGCGCGTTGTGCGCGGGTAAATGACAAACTCACCGAATCCTGATCCGTTATGTCCCAAAGCGCTGAGGCAGAGCCGCTGACGGGGGTATGTGATGAGGATTTGCGGCCGTCGGCGTCAATAAATTGCTGCTCTACTCTGGCGCCAAATTCAAAGGTAAGCGGGCCGGTATGAATGTCCTGGACGGTAAAAATGCCGTAGCCGTTGATATCCGAGCGGGGCACAACGGCTTCTTCGCCTATTGCTTCAAACTCGCTGTTTTTGGTTTGTGCGCCAACAACCCCGTGATCAAAAAACGCCCAGGGCTTTTGTATCAATTCCATACGGCTATCAAAGCCTCTGTTGGTATAGACCGTGCCGGTTTCTCCGTTTTCCAGTTCGGCATGTTCGTAATCGTTATAACCAAGACGCAAACGCAAGCTATCGGCGAATGCAAACGGGTCTTTGATTTCGCTTTTCATGTCATAACGGGTTTGTTGTAGATCGATACGCACGGATTCAGGCCCTTCATCAGCATGTTCTTCAGGGTCGCCATCCTCTTCTTCATGATGTCCATGAGCGCCGGGAGGAACACCGTAATTGTTATCCAGATAATTGACCGAAAATCCGATAAAGCCATTTTCTCCTATCATCGAGAAACCGGCTGTGCCGCTGTAAGTCCGGCTGTTGGTGTTTAATAACCGGCCCGAGCTGTTGAAAACGTCTTCATCTGCATCATGATCATCATGGCTATCGGCTTCTTTTGATTCATCGATGGCAAGACCTGGAATCTGCATAGGGATAGTTTCTCTGAACATGCCGTCAAAATGAACCGCGAACATGTCTTTACCCCCGTCTAGCCGAAAGGCGCTGGTTTTGCCTTCGTTGACAAAGTTGTAGCGTTGCTCGGCGGCACCTTCAATTAGCCGTTCCGGTACTTTGTCGGGGATACGATTATCGATGACATTGACTACGCCGCCTATCGCGCCGCCGCCATACAATAAAGTCGAAGGGCCTCTTAACACTTCAATGCGATCCGCCCAAAACGCTTCGGTACTGTTGGCATGATCAGGACTCAAAGCCGAAGCATCGAGACTGCCCAGGCCGTTTTGCAAGACTTGCGCCCGGGATCCGCTTTGGCCCCGAATTACCGGTTGGCCTACGCCGGGTCCAAAAGATTGGCTATGAATGCCCAGTTCATTTTTTAATGTATCGCCAACCGTGCTGCCCGCTTTGAGTCTTAAGTCATCGCCCGATAAGACAGTGACGGGCAGGGCGGTATTTGAAGTTGACTGCGGCAGAGGCGTACTGATGATCATTTTGCCGAAATCAAGCGGTTTATGGTCATCTGCTTTAACTGGAATGCTGGCAGTTCCGGCAGATAAAAATAAAATGGCACAGGCTTTAGGATTCATGGTTCTGGATATTAAATTAATTGAAGCTATTAACTGGAATACGGATCTGAGCTTGTTTAGCTTTAATGCGACGTGTGCCAATTAACAAGGAAGTGGATGAAGTTCGGGTTGATTCATGATTTTGCAATATTATAACATATTACAATTTTTTTATGTCTGCGGCTTACTGATGCTTTCGTTCCAAATGGTGCTAATTCAAATCCTGGCTTAGCAGCCCGGTATTGCCTCCGACCGCTGCCGTATTGATACAAAGCGTTTGCTCGCAGGCAAAGCGTTTCAAATAGTCAGGGCCTCCGGCTTTTGGCCCTGTTCCGGATTGTCCCATGCCGCCAAACGGTTGAGATCCCACAACAGCCCCTATGATGTTGCGGTTGACATAGACATTGCCGACTTTGGCCTGTTGAGCGATGGTTTGAATAGTCTCGTTCAATCTGCTGTGTATGCCCAGCGTAAGACCATAACCGCTTGCATTGATAGCGGCTATGACTTGGTCAAGCTGGTCGGTTTGATAGCGGACGACATGCAATATCGGGCCGAATACTTCCTGTTTTAATAAGTCCATGCTTTGCAGTTCGACCAGTGCCGGCGGAAAAAAATGACCTTGGCGGCTCAATTCGTCGGATAAATGCAATTGGTGCAGCAGTTTTCCCTGTTGCTTTATCTCAGTCAGATGGCTATAAAGCCGATCTTTAGCGCTTGAATCGATGACTGGGCCGATATCGGTATCGAGATGGGTAGGGTTTCCTAGGACCAATTGGTTCATTGCGCCAATAATCAAGTCAATGACCCGTTCGGCAATGGCTTCAGGTAAAAAAAGAACGCGTAAGGCAGAGCAGCGCTGTCCGGCACTATTAAATGCCGAGTAGATAACATCTTGAACCAGCTGTTCCTTGTGCGCAGAGCTGTCGGCAATCAGCGCATTTTGACCTCCTGTTTCGGCTATAAGCGGCACAATGGCAGGAACCTCCAGCAGTTTGCGCGCGATCTGCCTGGCTGTTGCTGTGGAACCGGTAAAAACGACGCCGGCGATACGATAATCTGAAAGTAATTGTTCGCCAATTTCAGCGCCGGAACCCGGAAGAAAATGCAGCACCGCTTCCGGAATTCCCGCTTCATATAACAGCCTGATGCAAAAAAATGCGGTTAATGAAGTTTGCTCCGAGGGTTTTGCAATCACGGTGTTACCGGATGCCAACGCGGCGGCGATTTGACCGATGAAAATAGCCACAGGAAAATTCCACGGACTGATGCAGACAAAAACGCCGCGACCGGTATATCTCAGTGTGTTTTGTTCACCGGTAGGGCCGGGCAAGTTGATGGGCTGGCCAAATTGTAGGGTGGCTTGTTGTGCATAGAAGCGGCAAAAATCAACAGCCTCTCTAATTTCTGCCAAGGCATCTTTAACAGTTCTACCGCCCTCATAAACACACAAAGCCATCAGTTCAAAGGCGTTGGCTTCCAGGAGGTCTGCGGCTTTATTCAAGGCGGCAACACGCTTGTTGACCGGGGTTAACCGCCATATATCGCGATGTCGATAAGCACTTTCAAGAGCTTGCTCGACCGCATCTGCGCGGCTGAATACCGCTCTACCCAGTTGTAAGTCATGATCGAAAGGGGCGTAAATCGGATTGTCATCACCGGAAAATGTCTGGCCGTTAACAACAGGGTGAGCATAATAGATTTTGTGTTTTCGCGAATCCAGATAGTGTTGGATTTTATCGAGAAAAAGCGGATCAGCCAGATTAAAACCTGCCGAATTGAGACGCGCCGGCAGGAACAGGGCGCAGGGTAATGCGACACCGGATTTTTGGGATTCCTCTATCGACCGCCAAAATGCAACGGGGTCTCGGGTCAGTGTTTCGATTGCAAAATCCGGATTTTCAACCTGATTGATGAACGAAGTATTTGCGCCGTTTTCCAGCAGTCGCCTCACCAGATAAGGCAGCAGTTCCTGGTAAGTGCCGACCGGCGCGTAGATTCGGCAGCGAATATGCCATGGCTTGCTGATAACCATTTCATGATAAAGCGCGTCCCCCATCCCATGTAGCCGCTGAAACTCAAATGCCGGGTGTTCTTCGCCCAGATGATAAATTGCTGCAACCGTATGAGCATTATGAGTTGCAAATTGCGGGTAAAAAGTGTCCGGATGAGTCAGTAAAAAATTGGCACACGCCAGATAAGAGATATCGGTCGCCGATTTACGGGTAAACACCGGATAATGGCTTAAGCCGTTTTCTTGAGCGCGTTTAATTTCGCTGTCCCAATAGGCGCCTTTGACCAGTCGAACAGGAATTTTGCAGTGATGAAGTGATGCCAGCGCGTCAAGCCAGGCCAAAACGTGAATCGCACGTTTCTGATACGCCTGCACTGCGAGGCCTAATCCCTGCCAGTCGCTTAATGATGGATGTGTCAATGCCGCCGCAAATATATCCAGCGTCATTTCCAGTCTATCGGACTCTTCTGCGTCAACCGTTACACTGATGCCATTTGTCTTTGCGCACTGAGCCAGATAAATCAGTTTGCCGGTCAATTCCGTAACTGCGCGATTTCGTTGCAGCGGCTCGAATCGAGGGCATAATGCGGATAATTTGATGGAAATACCGGGTTTTTCAAACAAATTAACCGTTTGAGGGCTTTGTCCGGCTTGTTGAATTGCAAACAGGTAGGCCTGATAGTAGCGTTCCGCGTCAGCAGCGGTTATCGCGGCCTCGCCCAGCATATCGAATGAATAGCGGTAATCGCTTTGTTGACTGCTTTTTCGTAATGCAGGCCCCATCGCTTCAGCCATGACGAACTGTGAACCCAGCAGCTGCATTGACTGTTTGACGGCTTTACGGATTAAAGGCATGCCCAATCGGGCCAGCAGCGAATTCAAATGGAACTGGTGCTGCTCATAGCTCGGCTTCAGGTGTTTTTCAAATTGACCGGTTAACAGAAGGGCATCAGTGGATATATTGACCAGCCAGGAATCACTGTGATGCAAATGGTCACGCCAATTGGCAGCGGCCAGTTTTTCGGCGAGAAACTGGTCCTGTGTTCGCTGGTCAGGAATACGTAACAAAGCCTCGGCAATGCTCATCAAGACTATCCCTTCGGTGCTGTTGAGCTGATATTCGTGCAAAAATGCTTCAGTGATCGATTGCTTGGGTTTTGCTGCTCTTATCGCGCTGACCAGTTTTTCAGCGGTTCGACGGGTTAGGTCTGGATCATAATTGCCCAGCGAGCCCAATAAACGATGAACTGCGTCCGTTTCATCGCATAACCAGGCCGAGTTGATGGCTTGACGTAATGATTCCAGTGTAGGTTGAGCCATAGTGAGATGGGCAGTTAACAGCGAAAAACAGGTGCAGTCCGTTATTTAGGAAGCTGAAGCGAGGATTCCAGTTTTTCGCAGTAGGCCTTGAGGATTTTGATCCGTGCATATTTTTTGTCATTTCCTTCCACCAGTAACCAAGGCGCGCTGCGGGTGCTGGTACGGGTAATCATTTCATTTACCGCATGTTTGTAGTCGTCCCACTTTTCTCTGTTCCGATAATCGTCCTCGGTTATTTTATATTTTTTATAGCTGATTTGTTCCCGCTCATGAAATCGTTTCAACTGTTCATCTTTATCAATGTGCAGCCAAAATTTCAGTAAAAGAATGCCGTGACGAACTAATGCCTCCTCAAAATTGGCTATTTCAGAATAAGCGCGCTGCCATTCATTAACCGACGCAAAGCCTTCGACACGTTCGACCAGAACCCGTCCATACCAGCTTCTATCGTAAAGTGTCACTTTACCAGCACGTGGAATATGGCGCCAAAAACGCCACAGATAATGATGAGAGCGCTCTTCATCAGTGGGCGCCGCTACCGGAATAACCCGGTAATTTCTGGCGTCAACGGCATGGGTGATTCGCCTGATTGCGCCGCCTTTACCGCCAGCATCCCAGCCTTCAAAAACCAAAATACAGGACCGCTTTTGCTGTTGGGCGATTCTGGCCAGATTCTTAAGTTTGCTCTGATAATAATCGAGTTGTTCGTTATAGGATTTTTTGTCAATTTTTAAAGATAAATCCAGTGAGTCCAACAGGCTTTGTTGATTGGGATTGATATAAGGGGCGCCATTATTTTTTGCGCTGCTGACTTTAGCAGTCCGTTCTTCGATGTGTTGTTCAATTCTATGCAAAACATGCTGACCTACCGTTAAGCTGCTGTACCGTATATCGCTGCCATCGACGATTAGCCAGGGTGCGTCGCCGGTACTGGTTTCAGTCAGGGTCTTTTCCGCCACGCCAATAAAGTCATCATAGAGTTTTAAATGTTTTTTATCCCGCTCGGTGACTTGCCAATTGGTATCAGGGTTTTTTTCGAGATTTTTTATCCTCTTTTTTTGCTCGTCTTTTTTTAGATGTAGCCAGCATTTGATAATCAACGCGCCGTCGTCGAATAAAAGCCGCTCGAGTTCCTTGATATTCATCAATTCGATTTGCAACTGATTGTCATCAATTTCGCCATAAACGCGTTGCGAGAGAGGGTCGCTGTACCAGGAGCCGACAAAGATACCGATACTGCCTTTGCAGGGTAACGTCCGCCAGAATCGCCAGAATTTGGGGCGTTCTTTTTCTTCATCACTGGGTTCGTCAAAAGCAATTGTTTGCATGTAACGCGGATCCATCCATTCGTTGAGCAGATTAATAACTTCGCCTTTTCCTCCGCCATCAACGCCGGAAATCAAAATGATCACAGGGAAGTCACAAGCCATTAATTTTTGCTGTGCCAGAAGCAATCGGGTTCTGAGTTCCGGGACTTGTTCGTTATAATCGGATTTTTTTAAGGTGTGACCTAGTTCGGCAATTTCAAACATTATTATTCCTTCATAGGTTGGTCTGGCTTACTATAGCTTAAACCCTCAGTGGGACTGGTTAAAAAAGCGATGGATAGCCGCTAAAACAGATCATCGCCTTTTGCGATAAAAGATCCAATTTTAGCCTCAATCGGAAGCTCTTGCTAATAAGCAGCAGACTTTCAGAAACTGGTAAATTGAAAGAGTGTCAGTTATTTTTACAGCTCATGACGAACAGAGACTGATCGTTAGCGGCAATCTATTGAATATTAAATTTAAAATAAAAATGGCCCTATTTTTGCTAAATAAATGTTGTGTTTGCCAAGGTGTGAGTGATATGCGCGTATTTAACTTAATGACTGTTGTGCTGATATTGTTGTTTTCAACGGCCATCAATGCCGATGAAGCCAAAATGAATGCTGCCGGTTTACGAAAAATGGCTCAATCCTATGAACATGGGCATGGCGTTAAAAAAAGCTACGATCAGGCTTTTGGGCTTTATTGCAAGGCTGCCCTGATGGGTGATGCGATGTCGGCTTACAACATGGGTTTTATGTATTTCAATGGACGCGGTGTAGCCCGTGATATACCGCTGGCTATTTATTGGTTTAAGAAATCAGCAGAAACAGGCGATATTTATGCCAAAAGAATGTTGGTTAAATTTCGCGGTATTGCGGCCAGAAAAGATGAATCCTGCCAGCCGGACCCGATTATTGAAGCGAGCGCTGAGCCGGTTAATCAGGTCAAATTGGTCGCAAATCCCAAGCGGGATAAAGTTATTGCCTGGGTCAATCAAATTGCGCCGCATTACGGTATCGATCCTCAGTTGGTTATGGCCGTCATTCAGGCAGAATCAGCTTTTAACACCCAGGCACTGTCCAATAAAAATGCCCAGGGCCTGATGCAGCTAATACCGGCTACAGCAGAGCGCTTTGGCGTTAAAGACAGTTGGAATCCGGTTCAAAATATCAAGGGTGGAACGGCCTACCTGCATTGGTTGATGCGGCATTTTGCCGGGAATGTTGAGCATGTTCTTGCGGCATATAATGCGGGGGAGGGCGCAGTTGAAAGATACCAAGGCATTCCGCCTTACCAGGAAACCCAAAATTACGTAAAACGCATCTTGTCCAATTATCAAAAAAAATCTCATCCTATCCCACCGGAGCATCCCGAAAAGTTTGATCTGGCCAATGTCAATACACTACAAGTTTCCAATTTGTAAAAGTTTTTTACAGTCAGTCATTTTTGCCTCAAATTTGGAATATTCGAGGCCCCCGCGAATAAAAATCTTGTAACTATTCAACATTTTTTATCGGATTGGCGCAGGCAAACCCGGTAAATAATTAGTATGCGTGATTTAAGAGTCTCACTGAATTGTCATAAATTTTTACAGTATCAGTTTTGATTCCCGTTAAAATGATCCGTTTTTCTTGCTTCGGTACTGCGGACATCCATGGCCAATTTTAAAACACATCTTTCAGTCGCTACGTTTGCAAGTACTGCCTTTGCCGGTGGTTTGTTCCAGATTTCAGCGGTCGATGCCGTTGATATCCCGAGATTGATCTTTTTTGGCGTCATGGGCGGCTTATTGCCTGATGTTGATGCCGAAAATTCAGTACCGGCCAGACGCCTTTTTAATAGTTTGGCATTTTTAGCCGCAGGATTGATTTTATCCCGGCAAACGAATCAGATGCCTGCAGAGCAATTGTTTTCTTATGCTCTCATTGCCGCGTTGCTGGTTCGATATCCTTTATTTTATGTATTTCGGAAAACAACCAAACATCGGGGCGTTTTTCATTCTTTGTTGGGGGCGCTTTTTTTCGGCTTTCTGGTTACCTGTCTCAGTCATTGGTTTTTGGATTGGGACAACCTGCAGTCCTGGTATAACGGGATCTTTATTGGTTTTGGTTTTATTGTTCATTTATGCCTGGATGAAATTTATAGCGTCAATTTATCCGGATTAAGAATGAAAAAGTCATTTGGCACGGCTTTAAAGTTATTCAGTTATAACGATATGCTTGCATCTGGTTTATTGCTGGTGGCAGTGATTGCTTTAATGTCTGTCACGCCTTCAGCCGAGTCTTTAGGCCAGGCGTTTACAAAGTCTGACTGGAAATCGGTGGGACGGATTGGACATGGACTGTTCAAATAGGGGACTCGGACAAGTCTCATTTGCCGTTCCAGGGCATGATCGGAACCGTTGAAATGCTATTTGCCGGGGCACCATCAATTAACAAGCGGCTGATGGCGACATAGATCAGCGTATTTCTTTTTGAATCATAGAGACGATTCACACGGGTTTCCTTAAACAGGATGGACGTGTTTTCGCTGAAAGCCGTTTCATTTTCCGGCAATTTTCCATTGATAACGATGGGCCCCACTTGACGGCAGGCTATCGAAAATTGAGAAGGATCTTCAGCGACCCCCAGTGTTCCTGCAATACCTCCGGTTTTCGCCTGACTGATATGGCAAGTCACGCCTTGTACTTTAGGGTCATCAAAAGCCTGTATACAGACTTTGTGGTTAGCTCCTATAAGTTTCCACGCCGTTGTGACACAGCCGATTTCTTCCGATTGAACTGTTGGTGATAAAAAACTGAGAACTAATGTTAACGATGCAAGCGCTTGTTTCATAGAAATGACGAATGAGTGGAAAGAATAGGTTGGATTGTATCAATAAATATTGAGATCAGGTATTGGATCACAGCGATCTTAATAAGGATCACATTTAAATCAGATTTGCAATTGTTGGGAGTCGGTTAGTTGAAAAGGATTCTGAAAAAAAGAAATACCGGAAAGCTACGGGAGGGTTATTGACGCGTCCTTTAAAATCAAGCAACGGCTGTCTCAATTCAAAGACGGTTTTATTTTGGCTGATTATGAGCTATGGTTACCTCACTGTCAGCATGCTTATTTGCTTGATGAATATTATTAAGTTATTGAAATAATAAAAGTAAAGTTGCATTTAACGGATTCCGGTCAGCAAGTTGGATAAATAGACGCTTTGGAATTTTTTACAGGCATAAAATACGGGAAACAACCCTGCCCACATGGATTTTGCTACTATTTTCGGCCCTTTTGTTGCTGTAAGCGCCATCGCAATCGCCTTTGTACTGGATGAAGGCAATCCGGTATCGTTAATCAATTGGCCGTCTTTTATTTTGGTCATAGGCGGAACGCTGGGTGCTACTATGGTCGCTTACCCGTTAAAACAATTTGTGATGCTGCCGATTTTTTTCTGGCAAAACTTTAAAACTGATCCACTAAATCCGCAGGAACATATCGATCTTTTTGTGAATTTGGCCGATAAAGCGCGTAGGGGAGGCATGCTGGCATTGGAAGAAGAGTTACCGTCGATTGATGATCCCTTTATTCGCAACGCATTAATGCTGGTTATAGATGGCGTAGATATGGATGGGGTTAGGCAGGTGCTGGAAAACGATAATGACATTACGTCCCAGCGTCATCATGTCGGTATTGCCATGATGTCAACCATGGCAGGAGTTGCTCCTGCGATGGGAATGATAGGCACTGTGGTCGGTCTGATTGGCGTCATGGGCCATCTATCCGATCCTTCCCAATTAGGGCCTTCAATTGCAGTGGCATTTTTAACGACGCTATATGGCTCTTTGATGGGTAATCTCATTTTCAGTCCGATGGCAAACAAACTTAAACAGAAAGATAAAGAGGAAATATTTATCAGAGAGTTAATTATTGAAGGTATTTTAGCCTTACAGGAAAGCGAGAATCCCCGAATGATCAGACAAAAACTGGAATCGTTTTTGCGCCCGAGTCTGCGTTCCCAAAATTAAAGTTTCGTTTCCTCCCGGATTGATTTCAGTACGTTCAAAAGTGAACGCACATTGGATCGAGGCTCAGTCAAGAAAAAGGTTATCGCCATCTCTTCGATGGCTGCAGTAATACACAGGATCGCGGCAATTCGAAAAGGCCAGATAGGGCCGTCCAGAAACATCAGAAATAAACTGCTTCCCATAGCCGCCGCTGCAGCTTTTACCGTCCAGGTGTGATAACAGGTAAAACTGCCGAATTTGATTAACCCAAAAACGGTAGGCAATAAACAACTGGCAATAACCAGCGCAACATAAAACCACTCCTGTTCGACAATTTCAGGCCATAGCCACCAACAGCAGACAGCGATGGTCAGATAATTCACCACATCCGCACAACTGTCCAATATGGCGCCAAATTCCGAGACTTGCCCCATCATTCTTGCGACCCAGCCGTCCAATAAATCGGTTAAAAAGGCAAGGGCCAACAAGCCCATAAAAGCCAATCCGTATCCGTGCCATGCCAGCCATAATAAAGCGGGTGCAGCAACAAATCGAAAGCCGGTCAGTAAATTGGGTAATGTTAATCGGGATGGCTTTTTCATAGTTCGAATAAGCCGGCTAAGGGTGCATGGTCGGAAAGAGCATGCCATGGAGAATGGGCCAGCCGATTGCAAGAAAGTGGCGTTAAGCCCCGAAAATAAATCCTGTCCATGGTTAAAACCGGTAACCATGCCGGATAAGTTTTCGCGTAACGGCCATGAGTCGTTTTGAAAACCTCTTTAAGTCCCAGGTACTCATAAAAATGGCGATCAGCGTGGCCCAGCCAGTCATTAAAATCACCGGCAACGATCAAGGGCGCGTCATGAGGCACATGAGATTCTATCCGCTGACAAAGGCGTTCAAGTTGAAGGCGGCGTTCTTTTCCGGTTAATCCGAAATGAATGCAAACCACATGCAAAGGCTGAACATCAGGTTTAACCCGGATTACGCCGTGTAACAAGCTCCGACTGGCCCAGGAGAAAGGAGAAACATTGATGTTTTCGAAGCTTTCAAAGGGGTATTTACTTAATAGGGCATTGCCGTGGTGACCGGCAGTATAGATCGCATTTTTACCGTATGCATAATGAGGCCAGACGCCCTCTGCGATAAATTCGACCTGCGGACGGTCCGGCCAATCCGGAACGTGTTTTTCTTTATGTGCATGTTCACCCTGCATTTCCTGAAGAAACAGCAAGTCTGCATCGGCTTCAATCAAAGCTTCACGGATTTGATGCAAGACAAAGCGCCGGTTTCCAACATTGAAGCCTTTGTGGATGTTGTAGGTCAATACGCGAAAGGTGTTGTCAGTCATGGGGTCATTTCAATAAGGACGTTTGCGAATATGCAGCCGGTATAGAATCGGCGAGAGAAATTCTTCGATCATAAAAAAAAGCACCATGACAACCGTAATGTCAGGCCAGTCCAAACCCATGGATAATCTTAAAAACCATAAAGGTATCAGTGACTCGGGGACTGTGTCGAGTCCTCTCGCCCGGCTGCTTTCGATCAATCCGCATCTTCGCTTGATAAAGCTTGCCAATAAATCGCCGCTCATCGTCAATAAGCCGAACAGCATTCCGGTCCAAAATCCAAATCCTAAAAGCAACGATGCGCAGCCGCCCAAGCCGGATGAAAATACGATACCGCGCCAGGTTTTTGAACGGCCGAACACAGGCCGCCCATCACCTAAACACAGGCCATTGTCCACCGGCCATGCAAAGCGTTTTCCCATAAGCTTGGAAGCTATAACCGGTGCGCCGTTGGCTGCCAGCAAAAGAATTAATGCGTGAATTATACCGTTCCAATGAAATGCGGATGCAGTCATTTAAAAAGTCTCTTCAACCTCTGTTATTGAGCCATCTTAACCGATTTTAAATGGCGACCTAAACTTTAGCGAGCATGAGCCGTCCTGTATTAAGTATTGCTATATAATGCCGGTCCTAAGATTTGATAAAAAGATGATGGCAAAAAAAATACCCGGTTCCACATTTAACAGGGCGGCTGAAGCGCCGCCACTGCCCGTCCACACGTTCAGTTTTATCCTTTATTGTCTACGACAATTCAAGGCCTGGCTGGTGTTGATGATGGTGCTTGAAGCAGGACAGGCGGCAGGCAGCATTATGGTGCCCTACGCAATCAAAACACTCATGGATACGGTTGCCGCTCAACCTGCCGGTGCAGGATTGTGGGATGCTTTCCAGCAACCATTGTTACTCCTTGTGGGTTTGAATCTGGCGGAGATTGTTTTCAGCCGAAGCAGCGGTGCCGTGCTGATTATTGTGGGCCCTCGCTTGCGGCAACGCACCAGCCAACTGTTGTATGCCTATCTGCAACAGCATGCGCCGCGTTATTTCGGAAATCATTTTGCCGGGGGACTTGCGCATCGCATCAGCGAAACGTCTATGAGTGTTAATCACACAACCTGGTCGGTATTGTTTGATTTCTGGCCGATCATGATTACATTCACCGTTTCGGTTTCACTGTTGTTTCAGACCCATATAGAGTTAGGCGGGTTTGTCGGCGGCTGGATGTTGCTCTACGTGGCCATCTCTTTTTGGCTTGCGACGCGTTGTCAGCCTTATGCGCAAAACTACGCCGCTACACGCAGTATGGTCAACGGTAAAATTGTAGATGCGGTAACCAACATACTCAATGCCAAGTTGTTTGCTCGCCTTGATTTTGAACGCGAGTATCTGAACGGCTTTCTGGAAACCGAAGTTCAGGCAGGGCGGCGGACATTCTGGTATATGGAACGGGTGCGCTGGTTTCAGTTTATCGCCGCTGCGTCATTAAAAATCGGCACTATCGGTTATGCGCTGATGCTCTGGCGCGAAGGTGCCATCAGCGTCGGTGATTTTGCGATGAGTACAGGTTTGGCCTTGTTGATTATCGGCGATGCGCGCAATCTGACCCGGCGATTTCTGGAATTTTTTGAATACATAGGCAATGTCGCCAACGGGGTAGAAACGATCATTAAGCCGCACGAAATAGTCGATGTGCCGGATGCCAAACCCATGCAAATTTCCCGTGGACGGATAGAGTTTCGTGATGTGTGTTTTGCCTATGAGTCCAACCGGCCTGTATTTGAGCATCTGAATGTCGTGATCGAATCAGGGGAACGGGTCGGATTGGTCGGCTTTTCAGGGTCGGGAAAATCGACGTTTGTCAGTCTCATATTGCGTAATTTTGAACCGCAGTCAGGGCATATTTTGATCGATGACCAGGACATAGGCCAGTCGACTCAGGATTCTCTTCATCACCAGGTCAGTTTGATTCCCCAGGACCCTAGTCTGTTTCATCGCAGTTTGAAAGAAAATATCGGTTACGGCCGTTTGCATGCGAGTGATGCCGAGATACAGGAAGCTGCACGCCAAGCCAACGCCGATAATTTTATAGAGGCTATTCCCGAAGGCTATGATTCATTGGTCGGCGAGCGCGGTGTCAAGTTGTCCGGCGGTCAGCGTCAACGCATCGCAATAGCGAGAGTGATGTTGAAGGATGCGCCCATACTGATTCTCGATGAAGCCACATCCAGTCTGGATTCGGTCACAGAAAAAACGATTCAGGATAATCTGGACAGTGCGATGGGGCGAAAGACCGTAATCGCCATAGCACATCGTCTATCGACTATTGCGCATCTGGACAGGATTCTGGTGTTTGATCAGGGGCGTATCGTTGAAGACGGTACGCATCACGATTTGATGGCGCTAAAAGGCTTTTACCATCGGCTATGGACCATGCAAGCCGGAGGCTTTCTACCGGATGGTCAGGATTAATAGACGGGTTACCGTGAAAGTACCGAACCGAAGAGGGAGTGGTTACCCGATCGACAGGTGTCGGAGGCAGGGAGCTACCGTCAAGACTACATGGACGTATTCACGGCGTCCTGTCCGCTCTCTTTCTCCTTAACACCTATTACTTTCATTTGACGGGGCGAATGCAGGACTTTCATGAACGGTTAGGTCAAAAAGATCAGGTGATCATCATAAAATAGATCTGACCGCCTCAGCCAATAAGGCATCAAGTCTGATACAAGAAGTGGAATGCCGGATACTGTCCGTGCACCAGATATCTTTGACACCTGCTGAGCGGATGGCGGTTTCAGCATCGTCACAGAATAAAGGATGGGTGATTGCCGCATAGATTTCTGTCGCACCCGCTTTATGAAGTAAGTGAACCGTTTGGGTTAACGTTCGTCCGGTGCTGGCCATGTCGTCGATGATGACGACAGGATGGCCGCTAAAATTTCTGTTGGGCAAGGTGATTTTGACATCATGGTCACCGCGCCTGATTTTTTTTGCGATGCCATATTCGAAACCTATTTCTGTCGCGATATTTGCCACCCATTGCTCGGATTCACTGTCCGGTCCCAGCAAAACAGCATGATCCAGCTGCGATTTGAGATGGCTTCCAATGACACCGGAAGCAGAAAGGCTTATCGCATTTTGCAACGGAATGGCTTGGTCCAAACGGGAAATGCGATGTAAATGAGGGTCGACAGTAATCACATCGTCGAACAGGTCGGCTAAAAGCTGGCCGATAATCCTCTGACTGATTGCTTCGCCGGGGTTATTGGCAATATCCTGGCGCATATAACATAAGTATGGCGCGACCAGTGTGATGCGTTGGACGCCCTGCTTTCGGGCTGTTTTGGCGCAAAGCAACAGTTCGATCAGCTTATCGTTAGGATGGTCCAGACTCCGGAAAATGATGATATGGCGGGGCAACGCCGGTGGCAGCCGAACCAGACTTTCGCCGTCGGGAAAACGATGCAGAAACGTTTGAGAAATCGGAACATTAAGCTGGGTTGCCAGTCTTTGAGCCTGTTCCAGGTAATCGGGAAAAGCGAGTAGCAACATGGTATTTAGAAAGCGACCAGCGGTTTAAGGATATGTTCTTCGGTGCCTATCATATAGCCGTTATTGACGGCAGCCAGCTTTTGAGCGAATTTAAAATCGGCAGGAAACTCGGCATAAATACGGTAAATCGGCTCGCCTTTTTGAACGCGTTCGCCCAGTTTTTTCAGCAAGTCGACGCCTGCCTTTTTATCCAGCGGTGCTCCGGCGATGCGGGCAATTTTAGCCATTTGAAAATTATCAATATGTGTCACGACGCCGTCTTGTTCGGCTGTGACTTCCCGGCAAAGAGATCCCGGACTCAGGTCAATGGATTTGGCCCCCTGAGCCTGTATGATATCGTTCATCTTGGCAATTGCCCGGCCCGAATCCAGGATATCCCGGGCAATCGCATACCCTTGTCCGCCCCTGACATCAGGGTCGAATTCAATGATCCGTCCGGCCAGCTGTAGCGATTTTTGTCGCAGATCGGACGGCGCATCCGGATTGCTTTCAAGAACTTTCATAATATCCCGTGCTTCAAGCACAGGACCTATTCCCCGGCCTATCGGTTGGCGGCCATCGGTAATCATGACTTCAAGATGGATGTTGAGCCTGTCACCGACAAATTCGAACAGCTTGCGCAGTGCCAGTGCCTGGCGCATATGCCGAACCTTAGCCGTAGGCCCAACCGGAATATCAATAATCAAATGGGTAGAACCGGCCGCCAGTTTTTTTGAGAGTATAGAAGCGACCATTTGGCCTTGTGAGTCAATGCCCAGCGGGCGTTCAACTGAAATCAAGATGTCGTCCACAGGCGCCAGTTTGGCGGTCCCGCCCCACGCGAGGCAACCGCGCTCCTGCCGGACAATGTCATGCAGACGTTCCGGAGACAGGTTGACCTCCGCAAGAACTTCCATCGTATCGGCGGTTCCTGCAGGCGAGGTGATCGCGCGACTGGATGTTTTTGGTATCAGCATGCCGTGCGCGGCGACAATAGGCACTACCAGCATTGAAGTTCGATTACCCGGTATGCCGCCTATACAATGTTTGTCGGCCACCAGCGATTCGTGCCAGTTCATGCGTTCGCCCGAATCCAGCATCGCACGGGTTAGATAAAGCAATTCATCGCGGTCGAGATTGTTTTGTCCGGTGGCCACCAGAAAAGCGGCCATTTCCATTTTGGAATAACGCGTTTCGACAATATCCCGGGTAATGCTGCGGAAGTCGTTTTGATCCAGTCGTTCGCCGTTGATTTTTCGCCGGACGGCGTCCATGGACTCGGGATTCTCGGCATGATCGACAGTAACGAACGTGCCTTCACCAATGTTGAGCTGACTGAACGCCTGTTCGGAGAGTCCCAGTTCGCCTGGCTGAACAATGGAATTGTCATCGACCACATTCAAGACTGCAAAAAGCTTGGTGCCGTTTGCGCAAACCTTGATCTTGGACAATGCCTGAAATCCTTCAGCCCGGTAAATGGCGCAATCCCGGTTAAGATAGGCCACGTTTTCATGATAGGTATCGATGCCTATACGGCGAATTTGCAGCGTGTCATTGCTCATACTTGCGGGGCGATTGAAAAATGATACGCGATGATGCGTGTTGCCGGACGAGATGTCAAATGAGCGGCTCAATTTATAATCGTCATAAATCCGTTCGTGAGGCTTGATGTCATAAGTCGTGCTGTTGATATCCTCGCCAAACACCCCGCCATTTTCTGGAAACCAGACGTTTTTTTGATCAGATAGGAGTAATATCAGAACAATGATTTGATCTACGAAATTGGCAAAATGATACAAAAGCGTAGACCTTTACCCAAAATATCAATGGTTTTCGACACACTTTAATTTTTTAATTGAAGTTTCCCAGTTTTTTAGGGTTGTCCACGCTTGTTAGAGAGCGTTGTTTGCACTAATAGTTACCGTCGTTCCGGCAGGGATTGCCGGAAACCAGAAGCCATGGATGGCGAGGGCTGTAGCACGTCCTTGTGTCCTGGATCCCGGCAATCCCTGCCGGGATGACGCCTCAGTCTTACGCGACAGTGCTTTGTTAAATAGGTTTGCCACCGTTTCTGTAGACGCTTTCGATAATTCCTGCAGCCCAAGCATAATGGCTGTCCGTTTTTGAAATTATTGGGAAACTTCAGGTTTTTAATTGAATGCTGTTTTTCAAGAAAAATTTCAAGTAATGCAAAAAACGTATTGACGAATATGAATTTTCAAAAATCTTTTTATGCACAGAATCAATGGGTGATTTAAATTAACTTAACCGATCAGCATAAACGGTATATAAAAGGCAATAGTTATTTATAACTTATTGTTTGTTATAGTTTTAGGCTTTCTGTATAAAAATCTGCCAAGCTGACTGATACCCTTTAACAATAGGGGTTTGGCATAGTTAATGAGAGCTTATGCACAAAGTTATCCACAGAAATTGTGGAAAAACATCAGGTATTTGAAACAGAAAATAACAGCAGTATGTCAAGCTTTTTTGCCAAAAGTTTATTGAAAAATCGGCTGGCATTCTGGTTGGATTATGATTGTTTCAAAATAGACTTTTTTCTCTTAAATCGTCTCGAATTTCGGTTACAAACCGATTGATCCTAGATGGAGGGCGTATGCCTAAATCCTATAACTATTTACGTTGGTTCGAAGAATTAAACCTGTCAGACATTCCGTTAGTAGGCGGCAAGAATGCTTCGTTGGGAGAAATGTACAGAGCCCTGGGGTCTGAGGGCGTTAAAGTGCCAAACGGCTTTGCCGTTACCGCAGAGGCATACCGCTACATGCTCAATGAAGCAGGTGCATGGCAAGCGCTGCACGATGTGCTGGATACATTGAACCCTGATGATGTGAATGACCTGGCCCGCCGCGCCCGTCAAGCCCGCGAAATTGTTTATGCTGCACCATTGCCTGAAGATCTGGAACAGGAAATTCTTGATGGCTTGGCGGAGTTACAGAGCCAGTATGATGAAGCATTGACGGTTGCAGTGCGCAGTTCGGCAACAGCTGAAGATTTGCCTACTGCCAGTTTTGCCGGCCAGCAGGATACTTATTTAAACATTGCTGGCGGCCCGGCTTTATTGGATGCCTGCAAACGTTGTTTTGCCAGTCTGTTTACCGATAGAGCCATTCATTATCGAATCGATCAGGGGTTCGATCATTTCAAGGTTTCACTTTCTATTGGTGTCATGAAAATGGTGCGTTCTGATCTGGCGGCCAGCGGTGTGATGTTTACTCTGGATACCGAATCGGGTTTCAAGGATGCCGTGTTCATTACCGGTGCTTATGGATTGGGTGAAAATGTTGTGCAAGGTGCGGTCGATCCGGATGAATTTTATGTCCACAAACCCACATTCAAACAGGGTCATCGCTGTGTGCTCAGGCGGGTGCTGGGTGCAAAGAAAATTAAGATGGTTTACAGCGAAGGCCGGACCCGGGAAGCGATACGCAATATTGTGACGGCTGCCGAAGAACGTTTGCGCTACTGCATTTCGGATGAGGAAGTTCTGAGACTCGCCGATTATGCGATCAAAATTGAAAACCACTACAGCACCGAAGCAGGCCATCACAAACCGATGGATATCGAGTGGGCCAAAGACGGTTTGGACGGTCAGTTATATATAGTTCAGGCGCGCCCCGAAACCGTCGTTTCTCAGCGCAATGCCGCCGTGCTGGAAAACTACCGGCTTGATAAGCCAGGCGAATTACTCGTCACAGGGCATGCGGTCGGTAGCAAAATAGCAGCGGGCAAAGTGCATATCATTAATCATGTCAATGAATTACCGTCATTCAAGCCCGGTGAAGTGCTGGTGGCCGATATGACCACACCGGATTGGGAGCCGGTCATGAAGACAGCTTCGGCTATTGTCACGAATCGGGGAGGGCGAACCTGTCATGCCGCGATAATTTCCAGAGAGCTTGGCGTGCCCGCGGTCATCGGTTGTGATAATGCCACCACTGCGTTGGCAAGGCAAACCGAGGTGACAGTATCGTGTGCAGAGGGCGATGCCGGTAAAGTCTATTCGGGTCTTTTAAAATTCACTGTCGATACTACCGATCTGACCCAGCTTGAAAAACCACACACCAAAATCATGCTGAACCTGGGGAATCCTGAACTGGCTTTTAAGATCAGCCAGTTACCTAATGATGGCGTGGGTCTGGCGAGAATGGAATTCATCATTAATGAGTATATTAAAGCTCACCCCATGGCGCTATTGCATCCGGAAAAGATTCAAAACAGCGATGAAAGAAACCGGATTGAAGCATTGACACGGGAATACGCAAAACCTGAAGATTTCTTTATCGAAAAGCTGTCTGAAGGGGTAGGTACACTGGCCGCTGCGTTTTATCCAAAACCGGTGGTGGTGCGTTTATCGGATTTTAAAACCAATGAATATGCCACGCTTTTGGGCGGCTCTTGGTTTGAGCGTGAAGAAGCCAATCCCATGATTGGCTTTAGAGGCGCCTCCCGATACACCCATCCGGATTATGCCGAAGCCTTTGCGCTGGAGTGCCGGGCAATGAAGCGGGTACGGGACGTCATGGGTTTGACCAATGTCATACTGATGATTCCGTTTTGCCGCACAATTCAGGAAGCTGAAAAGGTGCTGGCATTTATGGCTGAGCAAGGTTTGAAGCGAGGCGAGCAGGATTTAAAAATCTATGTCATGTGCGAGATTCCCAATAACGTCATACTGATCGACGAATTTTCCCGCTATTTTGATGGTTTCTCGATAGGTTCAAATGATCTTACCCAATTAACCCTGGGAGTTGACAGAGATTCGGAAATTGTTGCCGATGTCTTTGACGAGAGGGATGCCGGTGTTAAAGCCATCATCAGGATGGCTGTGGATGGGGCGCGCCGCAATGGCAGGCACTCGGGGATTTGCGGCCAGGCACCCTCGGATTTTCCCGAAATGGCTGAATATCTGGTTGAACTGGGTATCGACTCTATCAGCCTGAATCCCGACTCGGTGTTAAAAACGACTCAGCATATCTTGGCCGTTGAAAAAAGACTGGAACAGGAAGGACGTAGCAGTAATTTCCAGCTTAATGATAAAAATGGGAAGGCGTAAGCTTTGTGGGCATCTCGGCAGCAGGGATGCTGGGGTCAAGCCCCTCTATTTCGGGACAGTTGTTGCCTTACTCAATGTCGATATGGATTTCATTTCTTCTCAAAAAAGGCAAGGTCCAGGGCGGGTCGTATGCGGCAGAACGGGGTTGAGAGAGGGTTTTGTAAGCTTGTGTGGATAACCAATCTGTCAATGCTGTGGCGTTTTGAATGATGCCTTGTTCGGACAAACTGCCTGAATACGTTAATACTGCGACTTTTCTGGCAGGAATTTCTTTAATGACTACCGCCGGATCCAGAGGAATGGGTGCGTTTTCAAGGGTGTATTCCTGTGGGAGTACAAATGCCATTCGCCATTTTCCGGCTGATTTTTGTTGAATTACCGGTGCAGTCATGTCAAGTGTTGTTGACGTTTTTTCCTGCGTAACCGGGGTCGTCATGGCCAGTTTCTCCTGAGTTTTGTTTTTTCCAAAAATGTAGCCGGCCAGACGCTGAAAGCCCTCGCTGCTACTGGTTTTATAATCAGCCCCAATCTCCGTTTCAGCTACGACCAAAGCCGGATACTGCCTAACCTGAATCTGACCTTCGTCCCTTAGCACCTGGTAGACGGGCTCATTTGCAGAGCGAATGCCGACGATACTGCATCCGGTCAGGAAAACGCCGGTTAAAATACTGAGTAGTTTTTTCATGGATTGTTTTTGGTGTTCAATGGGAAAGTTGTAGCAGAGCAGCTTTTTTCAAAATGATACGCTTAAAAAGAGTGCAGTGCCGCCGCCCAATCAAAATTAGTCATTTCCACCCCTGCAGCCATTGGTGAGGGTCGGTCAATTCATGCCAGGGCAAGATAAAACTTCGCCCTGAATAGACCGCTTCCAGTTCAATAAATTCGATCTTAATGTCAGGCGGTTCGGGCTCTATCAGTTGGGTGACGATAAAATGTTTTTCTTTGTTTCTAGGGCTTGCGGCAGTCCATTTGCTGAGCAGCAGTTTTTTGGGATTAAGCCGTGGTGGAGTGGGTAGCATGGTCTTGAAATCTTTATGATTGCGAGTGTTTATGATGGCTACAGATTACCGTGGTAATTTCTTTGTGCAATGTCCAATAAAGATGAAGGTAAAATCAAGCGGCCGACACCCCATCAAAATGACGCAAAAATAAAGCCTACCGCGTAAAATAGCCCTCATATCGAATTAAACAAGGAGCAGAGCCATGCCTCATTACACGACAAAAGCCATCCGTACCATCGCTCTTGTAGGCCATGGCGCGGCAGGTAAAACCAGTTTGGCGGAAGCGCTGCTTTTTGGTGCCGGAGCCATCAAAAACAAAGGCATGGTTGAAAAAGGCAATACGGTTTGTGATTTTGATTCTCAGGAAAAATCTGTCGGCCATTCGTTGCAAAGTGCCATCGTTCATTTTGATTATGAAAACACCGTTATTCATCTGCTCGATACTCCGGGATATCCTGATTTTGCAGGGCAAGCCATTGCGGCTCTTGAAGCCGTTGAGACGTTATTGGTAGTCGTCAATGCTCAAACCGGGATCGAACTCATGACCGAGCGCATGCTGCGCTGGGCCAGGGAAAGGAAGCTTTGCACGATGATCGTGATCAACAAAATCGATGCCGATAACCTCGATTTGCCCGGCTTGGTGGCGGAAATTCGCACAAGATTCAATGGCTTGGTGTTAGATCTTCCCGCCCACGGCGCAAAAGAGGTCGTCGAAGTGCTGGCGCATGATTCAGGCATGGCCGATTTTGGCTCGGTCGCTGAAGCGCACAGTGAATTGATTGAGCGTATCGTCGAAGAAGACATGGCGTTGCTGGAAAAATATCTGGAAGAAGGGCAAGAACCTGAACCCAGTGAAATTCATTCTCCTTTTGAAAGTGCATTGCGTGCCGGTTTTGCGCCCATTGTTTTCACTTCTGCGAAGACCGGAGCCGGTATTTACGAGTTGCTGCATGTCATTGCCAATCTGGCACCCAATCCTACAGAAGGCAATCCTCCGCCGTTCTATAAAACTCAGCCGGACGGTTCCATCGAAACCTTTCAGGCCGAATCCGACGCAGACAAGCATGTGTTGGCTCATGTGTTCAAGGTTGTCAGCGACCCCTACATGGGCAAAGTTGGCATTTTCCGCATGCATCAAGGCACATTGAAGCAGGACGCGCAGCTTTTTGTCGGCGATGGTAAACGTCCTTTTAAAGCTGCGCATCTTTATCAATTGCAAGGCAAGGATTTTCAAGAAGTGGACGCTTTGATTCCTGGAGACATCGGCGCCGTTGTCAAAGTGGATGAAATCATGTTCGATGCGGTATTGCACGACTCTCACGACGAAGATCACATTCACCTCAAACCCATGCGTTTTCCACAATCAATGACCGGGTTGTCAGTGGAAACCCGGCGCAAAGGGGACGAACAGCGATTGTTCGACATACTTGATAAGTTGGCGTTAGAAGATCCAACGTTCATCGTGGAGCGCCGCCCTGCCACCAATGAGACGGTGATAATGGGATTGGGCGATGCCCACCTCAAAGCCAAGCTGGAAAAAATGGCCAGCCAATACAAGTTGGAAATCGACACCAAGCCGCCTGTTATTCCTTATCGGGAGACGATCAGCCAAACCGCTGAAGGTCATTACCGTCACAAAAAGCAAACAGGCGGGGCAGGTCAATTTGGCGAAGTATTTCTGCGCGTGGAGCCATTGGAACGGGGGGAAGGCATTGACTTTGTGGATGCGGTTAAAGGCGGCACCATCCCCGGTGTATTTATGCCTGCCGTGGAAAAAGGTGTGCGTCAGGCATTAGAAGCGGGTGTGTTGGCCGGTTTTCCGTTGATAGACCTGCGAGTCACGGTTTATGACGGTAAAACGCATGCTGTGGACAGTAAAGAAATTGCTTTCGTCACCGCCGGGCGTTACGCTGTAATTGAGGCCATCCGGGCGGCGAAGCCGCTGGTGCTGGAGCCGGTGGTTGATATTGAGATTATTGCTCCGGAAACGGCTATGGGCGACATAACCGGTGATCTTTCGGCCAAACGCGGACATATTACCGGTACCGATTCTCATAGCCCGGGCAGAATGCTTATCAGCGGCAAAGTTCCGTTGAGTGAGCTGACCGACTATCAATCCCGTTTGAACGCGCTGACCAGCGGTCGCGGGCATTATGCTATTGAAATGAGCCATTACGCGCCTTTGCCGGCACCTCTCCAGCAGCAGTTGACCTGCGGGTTTAAGTTGAAGGAAGATGACCAATAAGTATTTTGCGTATTTTCTATTTCAGGCACGCGAGTCGTTATAAGTAAAGAGGCTGAGGTATTTTTGATTAAAACGGGCAGACGATGATTGATTTCAAAACACGAATCAAAGTGAGCACTGGCAAACGGACATTGTTGATAGTCTTTCCAAAAGATGGAGAACACACTGCAAGCTTTGCAATCGACAGGACGTGTATTTCACTGGCATTGATCATCTTCTTTTTTACGCCGGTTCATGACGCTTATGCCGCTCAGAAAAAACCGGCCAGTCCGCCTTTTGCTTGTTTTTCCAGTCAAATGAATGATCGCCTGGCACAAGCGCCTGGCTATGAAAAGCCCGTCTGGAATTTACATGACACCCTAAAATTGCCCGACTGGCTCTCGCTTTCGCTGGAACAACGCACGCGCTATGAAGTTTTGGACGGTCAGTTTCAAGCCAAAGCCAGGGGGGGTGATCAGCAAATTCCATTGGCGACGTGCTTGAGTCTGGAAGCCAGCTTCAATGACTTTCGCTTGGGTACCGAATTTATGGATTCACGCCAATTCGGGAGTGATTCAGGCTCGTCTCTCAATAATACCCATGCAAACCAATCGGATTTTTTGCAAGCCTATCTTGCCTGGGCGCAGAAAAATTTTCTGGACAGCGGCATCGGCACCGAGGTGATTCTGGGTAGGCAAACACTTAATTTGGGTAGTCGCCGCCTGGTCGCCCGAAATGTATTCCGTAACACGATCAATGCCTTTACCGGTGCGCGTTTTCGTTTCCAGGACAATGGCAAATGGCAATTTAACGGTTTCGTGACTCTACCGGTTGGGCGCTACCCTAATGAAAAGCAAGAACTGCTGGACAGAAAACAAGAATGGGACACCGAATTATACAAAACCTGGTTTTCCGGTGGTTTTTGGGAGATTTACGATATAGCCTGGAAAATCAATGCCGAATTATATTTTTATCATTTGAGCGAAGACGATCAAAACGATAACGATACGCGCAATCGCCGTTTATTCACGCCCGGTATGCGCTGGTACCGAAAACCGGCCAAAGGCGAGGTCGACTTTCAAGTCGAGACCGCCGGGCAACTCGGGACAATCCGTGCGACAACGGAGGCTGATGACACCAAAAACCTGGAGCATCAAGCCTGGTTTCAACATCTTTCTTTGGGCTATACCCTTAAGTTGCCTTGGTCTCCCCGGTTTGTCCTGCAATATGACTATGCCAGTGGCGACAGTAATCCCAATGACGGTAAAAATGAACGGTTCGACACTTTGTTCGGCGCCAGGCGCTTTGATTACAGCCCAACAGGAATTTATGGCGCTATCGCTCGCAGTAATATCAATTCACCCGGCACTCGTCTTATCGTCACGCCCCGAGATGACGTAGAAGCTTTTATCAGCCATCGGCTTATTTGGCTGGCGGAAAGCCGCGATACCTGGACGGCATCCGGTTTGAGGGACCGCAGCGGTGCCTCCGACGATTTTCTGGGTCACCAAATTGAGCTGTCAACTCGATGGAATGTCAACAGCAGCTTAAATCTGGAAACAGGCTGGACACATCTCTTCAAAGGCGATTTTGCTCGCGATGCACCCAATGCGCCGGATGAAGACGATGTCAATTATTTTTATGTGCAAAGCCTGTTTCGATTCTGACAAGCGCAGGGTTCACCGCGAAGGACTTTTTACAACAGCCCGTCAAAACCAAATTGACTGAATACTGGTTTCTGCTTTGTCATTTCAGTGGGCAGGCTCATTTGCAAATGATTAGACAAACGCCAAGCAGATTCACATTCGAGCTGGAATAACCGGAGAACAGGCCTTGACAGAACAAATCCAACAGATGCTTGACGATATTGAATCCGAAGTAAGGCTGACGCGACATCTCATCGGGAAGAATGCTTTGGATGAGCGGGTCATCGATGCGATGAGAGAAGTGCCCAGGCATTTGTTTGTCCCCGAAGTATCTCGGCATTTCGCTTATAGTAACGGGCCGGTATCTATCGGTTTGGGGCAAACAATATCCCAGCCTTACATTGTGGCGTTGATGACCGATTTGTTGAGTGTCAAGCCGGACGATACGGTATTGGAAATCGGTACCGGCTCAGGTTATCAAGCGGCGATTTTATCTCGGTTGGTCAAGCAGGTTTATTCGGTCGAAATCGTCGGAGCGCTGGCTGATAAAGCCTCTGAAAGGCTTGAGACATTCCATTTTCGTAATGTCAAAGTGCGATCCGGCGATGGTTACCTGGGGTGGCCTGAATACGCTCCCTATGACGGCATCATTGTGACGGCTGCTGCACCGCATATTCCGCAGCCTTTGATCGATCAACTAAAAAAAGGCGCTCGTCTGGTGATTCCGGTCGGCCTGCCTTATAGCGATCAGGAATTGCTGGTTATAGAAAAGGACAGAAACGGTGAAATTAATTCGCGCCGCGTAATAGGCGTCAGTTTTGTGCCTTTTACCGGCAAGCATATGGAGTGGGCAACAGGACCGGAGCGATGATGCATTCGATTTTTTTATGCCAGCGTTGTGCCCCGACGCAAACATTTGGAAGGGAAGGTCGCTTTGCCTGAGTGAATAAAGGTTTGCCGGTGTTTTGACCTAAACGGGATAATAGCCAGTATTACCAGGCTTTTAAAGGATGCCAACGGGCAACAATTTTTCTGCATTCAACTTTCCATAGGCAAGATTCAAATTCGTTGCAGTCATTACCCGGTAGAGAATTGAAGCATGGATCGATATCAAGCAATTTCTGGATGGCTTGAATGATCTCTTCTGCCAGTGTCATCGTTTCTAACCTTTCAATTCCTATAGCGTTTGCTAAAAGCCGAAGCCCTTGAATGGAAATGCCGCCATCTTCATAGGCAATGGCCTGATAACGCGTAATCTGCATTAATATAAAGTTTTTTTCGGCAAGTAACCAATCATCGAGTTCTCGCCCGGGTAAAAAATGCCCCCGCTCGGACAAGTAATATGCCGCTTCTGAAATCCATTTATGCCGGAATTCAACATCAGATAATCGGCCCGCAGAGCGATTTTCCATTCTGTTAAATCAATTTAGAAAGTCTTGACATAAAAACTCATTGATTGGTTCTGTTTCATAGTGCCATGATTAGGGTGTGATCTTAACTTCAGTATAAGTGTCAATGCGTTTAGAGGCGATAATCTTTTTAATATTTCCCAAAATGACGTGATTAATTATGTGACTGAAGTTTTCCAATAATCACAAAAATCGACTACCGTTATGCGTGAGCCGCAGGAATTATCGAAAGGGTTTGCGTAAACTGTGGTTAACCCATTCAATAAAACACTGTTTGTGTTAGGCAGATGCGTAATCCCTGCAGGGATGATTGGAACTATTTAGATCGCTGAATAATTACGAAAAATCTTTTTAATTAGAAGGATTTACAGTCTAATGAATCACACACTTCTTATTTTGTAGTTGATCTGCCTTGAGCCTAGAACAATCCAAATCCCAGGGACAGATTATCACTGTCATTCAAAATTCGCTGATCCTCGCCGCGATTTACTTTCTATTGGGTATTGCCGGACTTCAACTTGCCATACCCCCTGGTTATGCTACCGCCATATTTCCTTCAGCAGGCATCGCTTGTGCTGCGGTGCTCCTCGGTGGTGTCAGGTTGTTGCCTGGCGTTTGGATAGGCTCTACAGGCATTAATCTCTGGATCGCTTCCTCTCAGGGTAGTTTGGGTTATGAAAACCTGTTCCTGTCTGCCATTATCGCTTTGGGGGCAACGCTTCAGGCTTGGCTTACCGTTTTTCTGGTCCGCAAGTATTTGAAAGCGGCATGGCTTAGATTGGATGATGACCGAGACATCATCCAGTTACTGTTCATGGCCGGGCCAATGGCTTGCCTGATCTCGGCAAGTTGGGCAAATATAACTTTGCTGCTCTTTGACATGATTTCTGTGGACGAGCTGTTTTTTAATTGGTGGAACTGGTGGATTGGCGACACCTTAGGCGTATTACTTTTCGCGCCGCTCACCTTGATGGTGTTGCAGCGCAACAATCCGTTATGGCGCTACCGTTTGAAAACGGTAGCCATACCATCGATTTTCGTTACAGCAGGTATAGTTGCAGCCTTTGTCTATGTCTCCAATAACGAATTCATGAGAATCAAGCAGCAAATTGTCGGGCATGGCCTTTCGCTCAGCAGCCAGTTACGATCGAAATTGCTGTCTTATGAAGAAATCGTCGCCTCATTAAATAACCTGCTCGTAACCTATCCCCACCTTACTGTTTCAGAATTTGAAAGGTTTTCCAGCCAAAGTTTTGTGGCTCACACTGATTTGCAGGCGTTGAGCTGGAATCCTGTGATCAAAAATGAAGGCAGAGAACAGATTGAAGCTGAGATAGGCACTCAAATGCAACTAAGCGATTTCAAACTGACCCAACGTGATGCATCGGGCAAACTGATTCCGGCCGGTCTACGCAATGAATATGTCGTGGTCCGTTATATTGAGCCTTTAAACATAAATCGGAGTGCACTGGGTTATGACATTGCTTCGGATGCTATAAGGTCTGCAGCACTTAACGTTGCCACCCAAACTCAAATGCCGGCGGCAACCGCGCCCATTCGTCTGGTGCAGGAACAAGGTTCCAGTATGGGTGTGCTGTTGTTGAACCCTGTCTATCTCGAAGAAGCATCTCAACAACAAAACGCATCCGGCAATCGGATACCTTATGGTTTTGCCGTGGGTGTATTTCGTGTCGAGCAAATGTTAACGCACCTGTTTGAGAACGGTTTACCGAAAGGGCTTTCGCTAACGCTTGAGGACAAACAAACCGCGACTCCGGAAGGCGGACTTCTGTACCAGGCGGGCAAGATTTCTTCGCCTGAATCAAGCGTATTTACCTGGATGGATGAGCTTCCGTTTAACGGCAGACTTTGGCGCCTGACGCTTTATTCCTCTCAGGAATACATGGCGTCGAATCGTTCATTTCTGGCCTGGATGGTATTGGCTACGGGGCTTGTTCTTGCCAGCTTGTTACAGGCTTTTTTACTGGCAATGACCGGACGTACCGCTCTTGTGCAAAGGCAGGTGCAAGAGCAAACAAAAACCCTGCAACAAGAAAGTGAAAAAAACCGGGCGCTGTTGCGTAATGGCAGTGATGGTATCCATATTCTTGATGTCGACGGAAATATTCTTGAGATTAGCGATTCGTTCTGTGACATGCTGGGTTACCAGCGAGACGAGTTGATCGGTATGAATATTTCAAAATGGGATGCTCATTTTTTACCCAGTGAACTCACCGAGAAAATTCAGCAAATCTTCTTAAAAAAGGCGCGCGTTCAATTTGAGACCCGCCACAAGCGTAAGAACGGCACCCTGTTCGATGTGGAAATTAGTTGCTTAACGCTGTTCTTGGCCGGTAAAAAGGCGCTTTTTTGTTCCTCGCGCGACATTACCGATCGTAAGCATTCAGAAAGTCTATTGACCAGCAGCGAAAATAAATACAGATCACTGGTTGAACTGGCGGGCGACGCAATCATTCTTGCCGATACGGGCACCGGCATTATTATCGACTGTAATCAGCGCGCTGAAAGTTTATTGGGGAAATCAAAAATCGAGATTATCGGTTTGCATCATTCAGCGCTTCATCCCGCTGGTAGGGGTGTAAATTACAAAGAATTAACATTAAAAGAACCCCTTCAATCAGGAAATGCCAACAGCAGTGACGCTTATGTCTTTCATCAAAACGGTAAAACTGTCCCTGTTGAAATTACTGCCAGAGTCATTGAACTGGATGGAAATGAGGTGTTTTTCGTTATATTAAGAGACATTACTGAACGCAAGCGGACCGAAGAAAGGATTCAGCTATTACTCAATGAACAAAGAGCGATGCTGGAAAGTGAATTAATTGGAATTGCGAAAGCAAAAAATCGAATGATCGTCTGGAATAATCCAACCTTCGAAAAAATGCTGGGTTACAACAAAGATGAATTGGTAGGATTGTCTACAAAAATGTTCTATGCCAGTGAAACGGCTTTTGAGGCTCTCGGCGTTGAAGCTTATTCTTTGCTCCAATCGGGAAATGTCTTTCGCAATGAAGTGGAGTTTGTCTGTAAAGATGGCCGTCCAATATGGGTAGACTTGACGGGTGTCATGTTGGACGCTGACAAGGGTGAATCCTTATGGTCATTTTCAGACATCACAGAACGTAAAAAAGTACAAGACGCGCTTGAACAATCTGTTTCATTGTTAAAAGCCACTCTTGAATCCACTGCAGACGGCATTCTGACAGTCGACTGCAGTGAACGTATCACCGGTTTTAATGAAAAGTTTATAACCTTATGGAACATTCCCCCCTCATTGATGGAAACGCAAGCTGATGAACGTGTATTAGCCTTTGTCCTGGATCAGTTAGTTGACCCGGATGGTTTTCTCAGGAAAGTACGACGGCTTTACCATCAGCCACAGGAAGAAAGTTTTGATGTCATAAGTTTCAAAAATGGCAGGATTTTTGAACGTTATTCGAGGCCGCAACGGCATAATGATGCCATTGTCGGCAGGGTTTGGAGTTTCCGAGATGTAACTGAGCGTAAACTGGCTGAACAAGAATTGGATCAGTATCGTTACAGCCTGGAAGCATTAGTCTCCGAACGTTCCCAAAAAATATCGGAATTGAACCGGCAACTGGAACAACGGGCTGTGGATTCTGAAGTTGCAAACAAGGCTAAAAGCAGCTTCATCGCCAACATGTCCCATGAAATACGTACGCCCATGAATGCCATTATCGGCATGACCTATCTGCTTCAACGAAAAGGCCAACTGACTGAAGAGCAGCAGGATAAGCTGGCTAAGATCGCCAATGCTTCAGAACACCTGCTTTCTATTATCAATGACGTACTGGATTTATCCAAGATAGAAGCCGGCAAACTGACGCTGGAGAATGCAGAATTCAGCCTGACGGAAATCATTGATAAATTAACCAGCTTGATTGGCGACAGGATAAGAGCCAAGGGCTTGCGTTTTGCGGTTAATATCAATCAGGTGCCTGCTCAATTGAAAGGAGACGTGACCCGCATCAGCCAGATGCTGGTGAATTATTTGAGTAATGCCGTCAAGTTCACTGAACACGGCGTCATCACGTTGGATGCCTGCATTCTTGAGGAGAGTGTAACTGATCTGTTGCTGCGCTTTACGGTACAAGATACGGGTATTGGTGTGACGGATGAGCAGAAAGCACGACTTTTTACTGCCTTTGAGCAAGCCGATAACAGTACTACGCGTAAATTTGGCGGGACCGGACTCGGCCTGGCGATTAACCGTAACCTGGCCAAACTGATGGGCGGCGACGTGGGTGTCGAGTCAGTGCCGGGAGAGGGCAGCCAGTTCTGGTTCACAGTGCGTCTGGCAAAAACAACAACCGATTCATCTTCCAGGTTTAAACATGAAGCGGAAATAGTCTCGTCGGAAGAGCTCATCAAGCGCCATTACTCCGGAACCCGTGTCCTTATCGTCGAGGATGATGAAATTAACCGGATGATAGCCGAGGAAATGCTGATAGAAAGCGGCCTCATACTGGACTTCGCCGAGAACGGGCGGATTGCGATAGAGAAAGCCGGTGCGGCACCTTATGCGCTTATTCTGATGGACATGCAGATGCCGGAGATGAGCGGAGTCGATTCTACTCGTGCGATAAGGCAGCTTCCGGGGTACTCGTTGACACCGATTATTGCGATGACCGCAAATGCGTTTAATGAAGACCGTCAGGCCTGTTTTGATGCCGGCATGAACGCTCACTTGTCTAAACCGGTCACGCCTGAGGAACTTTACAAAACGTTGTTAGAGTGGCTGGCGAAAATTCAATAACTGAAGTTTCCCAGTTTTTTTAGGGTTGTCCACGCTTGTTAGAGAGCGTTGTTTGCATTAATAGTTACCGTCGTTCCGGCAGGGATTGCCGGAAACCAGAAGCCATGGATGGCAAGGACTGTAGCACGTCCTTGTGTTCTGGATCCCGGCAATCCCTGCCGGGAAGACGCCTCATGCGAACAGTGCTTTATTTAAGGGGGTTGCCACCGTTTACGCAAACAATCGATAACTTCTGCCGCCTAAGCATAAAGGCAGTCCGTTTTTAAAATTAACGGGAAGCTTCAGTTCAATAACTACAGGTCATTTGTTTATCAACCATTTGGTCAATTCACTGTAAAGCACTTCAGGTACGACAGGTTTGGTGAGAAAAGCATTCATTCCTGCCTCAATGCACCGGTCCTTAACCTCATCAAAGGCATTGGCTGAAACCCCGATAATCGGGGTCAGTCGCCTTTCCGGCAGTGTGCGGATAGCACATGTTGCAGCAATTCCATCCATGATCGGCATCTGAATGTCCATCAAAATCAGATCGTAATCGGTGTCTTTGACCATTCCGACCGCTTCCTCGCCGTCATTTGCGGTGTCGCATTGAAGTCCCGCCTCCATCAGTAAATACTTTAACAGCTCCTGATTAATGAAATCATCATCGACCATTAATATGCGCGGCTTGGTGTTGTTTGTTTTAAGCGATTGCAGAGGCGGTAAACCGGATGCAACTGCCGCTTGTGTCTGACTTCGTTTGAGCGTTATGACGATCCAGAACGTACTGCCTTTGGCACTTTCTGACTCGACGCCCATTTCACCTCCCATCATTTCGATCAACTTGCGGTTGATTGACAGGCCCAGTCCCAAGCCGCCATATTGACGGGTAAGCGAATTGTCACCCTGTTCAAACGGAACGAATATATGCTCCAGCAGGGAGGGGTCTATCCCAATGCCGGTATCCTGAATTTCAAAGCGAATTTTTATATCGTCGCCTGATGCCTCAATCAGACTTGCCCGAAGATTGACAACCCCTTGCCGGGTAAACTTAACCGCATTGGAGGCCAAATTTAACAAGACCTGTTCCAGTTTGACAGAGTCACCGCTAAGGTTTGACGGAAGGGTCGGATCTACCCAACAGGTATAGGCAAGTTTTTTTGCAACAGCAAGCTCTTCAACAGTGCCGTTGATTTTTTGAATCATCGTCACAAGGTTAAAATCGCGGCTCACTCGTGAAGTGTTGCCGGATTCGATTTGGGTGAAATCAAGAATCTGGCTAATAGTGGAAGACAGGTTACCGGCCGCTTTCCGTATTCTGGAGAGTTTATGTAATGCGGCTGGTTCGTCGATTTGCCGTTGTAGCAAGTCAGTGAAGCCAATGACCGCCATCAGCGGAGTGCGCAGTTCATGACTCATGTTGCCCAGGAAAAGGCTTTTTGCGGCGTTGGCCGTTTCTGCCTGAGTAGCGCGTTCCTCAAGAGCGGTATTGAGTGTTTCGACTTGCCGGGTGCGTTCTTTGATTCGGCTTTCCAGTTCTGCATTAAGCTGACGGTAGGCTATTTCCCGCTGCCGCAAGGTCAGGTGTGTATTGACTCTAGCGCTGACGACTTGCGGATTGATGGGTTTGGAAATGAAATCCACTGCACCGGCAGACAATGCTCGGGTTTCGTTGTCGACATCGTTTTGAGCGGTCACGAATATGACCGGAATATGACGGGTTTTCTCATCGCGGCCGAGTTCTGCCAATACCTGATAGCCATCCATAACCGGCATCATTACATCCAGTAAAATCAAATCAGGTTTGTCGCGTCCCTGAGTAATTTCCAGGGCTTTTTCGCCGTTATTTGCGATACGCACATCATAGTGATTTTGCAGAATTTCAGCGAGTATTTGCAGGTTGGCGGGCTGGTCGTCGACCACCAGAATGGTGGGTTTGGGTAATTGTCCGTTCATTGTAATTCCTCGAGGATCAGCAGGGCCTTATCATAATCAAAACTGCTGATAGCTTTTCGCAGGCGGATGGCAGTCTCTGACTGCTGGTTTGAATAGCGGGATATCAGATTGGCTAATAACTCAGCCGGTACTAATTTGTTGGTCTTCAATAGGTGACGCAATCTCATAAGATCCTGACTGACATCGGCGCCCACCGCTGCAATTAATGAGTGCGACCGAACTGTCACAGGGAGGTTGGCAATTAGTTGCCAAGCCTCGCATAACAGTTTGAACTCTTCTTTTCCGTTCAGGCCTTGTATCAGGGCTTTTTCCAATGCCTCAGCCCGCGCAGCGACTTGGTTTGCGCCTAAGTTAGCAGCAACGCCTTTCAATGCATGAAGTCTGTTACAGGCGGTCCGATAGTCATTGGCGATAAGCCATTCGTCAAGCTCCTGTTCAATGCCGCTAAAATCATCGATAAACTGCAGTATGCTATCCAGCACTTTTTCCCGGTCTTCGCGCATGATTTCCAGTAAATGCAAGCGATTATCATCAAAGCCCGGTAATTTCAGAGCTTCCTGACGGGTTAGTCCGGTCCCCGAAACAGCGTCTATCGTCTTAGGTATCGATGTCGGCGGCAGGGGCACAAGAACCTTTGCCAGTTTTTCTATCATCTCTAAAGGATCAATCGGTTTGGCAATGAAGCCGGTCATGCCGACTTGTTGGCATTGTTCTTGTTCTTTTAGTGTGACGCCGGCGCTCATGGCAATGATGGGGAGCTCAGCATACCGGGGTTCATTACGAATCCGTCTTGTCGCCTGCAGGCCGTCCATAACCGGCATTTGGATGTCCATCAGAATGATGTCAAAAACGTTATGATCCATTAAATCAAGGGCATCTTGCCCGTTCTGAGCGGTTGTTACTTTGAGTCCGGCATTCCTGAGAAATTCGCCGGCAACCTGCTGATTGAACGGGTTATCTTCAACCAGTAAAACATGGGTGTCGATCAGGTCTTTGGCGGCGTGTTTTAAGTTTGCTGTTGTCGGGATTATTTGACTGGGCTTGCTTTTCTGAATGACTGCAGTTTGATTGGTCAAGCCAAAATCCAGTACAAGCTGAAAGGTACTGCCTTTTCCGGGTACGCTCCGGCAAAGTATGTCGCCGCCCATCATTTGGGCAAGCTTGCGGCTAATCGCCAAGCCCAAGCCCGTTCCGCCGAAACGCCGTGTAATGGAGCCATCAGCCTGTGCAAAAGGTTGAAACAGTCGCTGCTGTTGTTCCTCGCTGATGCCTATGCCGCTGTCTTCTATGGAAAACTTCAGTCGGGTGCCGTCTGTCCGTATTGACTCGATAGTGACCGCCATCCGGATAAAGCCGTGTTCGGTGAATTTAACGCTATTGCTGATCAGATTGACGAAAATCTGTTGCAGGCGTAATGCGTCTCCGATTAAGTGACGTGGCACCTTGTCATCCACCTCAAGAATGAATTTCAGCGATTTTTCCTTGGCACGTCCATAGAAAAGGCTTTCCATATTATGGAAAAGGTCATCCAGGTCGAACTCTTCAAGCGAAATCGATAAGCAACTGGCTTCAATTTTGGAAAAATCCAGAATGTCATTGAGAATGCCCAGCAAATGCTGGGATGAGCCAAGTATTTTATCGAGATAATCGTGCTGCTTGGGGTTAAGAGGGGTATTCAGAGCCAGTTGCGACATTCCGATAATGGCATTCATGGGGGTTCTGATTTCGTGCGACATGTTGGCCAGGAATTCGCTTTTAGCCGTGTTAGCCTGTTCGGCCGCATGTCGGGCTAATAACAATTGCTCTTCATAAAGCTTACGCTCGGTAATGTCGCGCGCTGCAGCAAAAACGCCTGCGATGTCATCATTTTCATCCCGGTAAACCGACGCGTTATAAATTACGTGCGTGATGGTGCCGTTTACATGTTGAATGGCCAACGGATAATCTCTAACCATCCCTTCAGAAAATGCTTGTTGATAAGCCTGGCGGGCCTGGTTGGGGTCTGTGAAATAGTTACACGAGTCACTGCCTATCAGGGTTTCCCGGCTTAACCCCGTGACATTTTCGGTTGCCGTATTGACATAGGTAATTTTGCCTTCCGGGCTGATGGTGACCAATGGATCGAGACTGGCCTCGATCAGATTCTGGGCATAAAGAGACGCTTTGCGCAGAGCCTCTTCGGTTTGCTTGCGCTCCGTGATGTCGCTTCCTATTGCCAACAACCTTCGGTCCGGCAATAACTGGGTCGATAACTCGTATAAAATTGGCTGGCCTGTTTTTGTCTTCAAGAGCCAATTGGCAATTAACTTGTCGCCGCGTAAAGTCGCTTCAACATAGTCGGATATTCTGGAAAATTCGCGGCCGTCCAGCAGTGTGGTCAAAAGTTTACCTTCCAAATCACCGCGTTCATAACCCAGGGTTTTAAGAGCGGAATCATTGACAAAGGTCAAATGTCCTGCGGCATCCGCCAGAAAAATCGCCATTTGCGCCGATTCCATGACTATCCGCAGTTGATCTTCACTTTTGCGCAACGATGCAGTCAATCCGATAGCCAGGTTTTCCGCCCGCCGCCGCGTATTAACAAACGCCCAGGTGATCATCATCATCAATAACGCAATGAACGACAACCCGCCTATTTCCACCCAGTCCCCGGCAAAATTGGCATAGGCGGCAAAGCCGGGCAATGGGGTATAGCGCAAGGTCCAGTGGCGTCCTTCCATTTCAACCCGGGTTACAATCGGGGATAAATTGGGGAGTGATTGGTCGGTCAAACTTTCCAACTTTGCCACGCTATCAAACAATAAGGCTTCAGGTTCCATGGATTGCTCATCGAAGATTTCCAGCCTGATAGTGGTCAACTCGTCTTGCAGTGCGGTTTCCATCAGATCTTTCATCCGGTAGGGGCTGTAGGTCCAGCCTCTCAGCGCTGCACGGCGTTGTTCAACGGTCTGTAACACTGCACCATTGGCATAAACCGGATGATAGGCAAGAACACCGGCTTGCACATCGATTTTGGTTTCCTGTAGCAATTGGACTTTGCCGGTGATTGCGGTCGCACCCGTGTCTCTCGCCAAATCCATCGCTTTTCGCCGGGTTGGCTCAGAGTACATGTCGTAGCCAAACGCGCGTAAATTACGTCCTGAAAAAGGCTCCAGATAGACGATGCTACTGTACATGTCCCTGGATCCTTCCGGTTTAATCACATAATCGGCAAATCCTTCGTTTCGCAGAGTTTTAATATGGTCCGGCATCTGATCGGGCTGAATGAGTTTGGAAAACCCAATGCCTTGCAAGCCTTTGTAGTTTTGATCCAGATCGAGTTTTTCTATGTAGTTCTGCCATTCCTTACGGCTAACCGATTCTGACCCGGCAAAAAAGCCGGCGGCACCGCGAAGCAGCTGGGTATAAGTAATGACACGAGTGGTGATTTTGCTGGTGAGGCGCTGCGTTTCAAGTTCAAGATGCGTGTGCAGCAGGTGTTGGTTTCGGTCTAACAGTTGCTGTCCGATAACAACAAGAAAAGCCAGGGCCAATGTCAATAAAAGAGATGCATAAATGGATTGATAACGTAATTTGTTAAACTCGAGCTTTGGAGCTTGAGTGGGGTCAATAATAGCCATGACTTAAAAAAGTGTGTACGAACAAAAATATATTGAAATCTGTAAGGCGGAGTCTTACGCCAAATCGTTGCAACAAATCTATCTCGGTTAAGCATATTCTAAACTGAAGTATCCCTGCATTTATAGGGTTGTTCAGGCTTGTTGGAGAGCATTGTTTACATTGTTTAGTTGCCGTCGTTTACGCAGACCCCATCAATAATTCCTGCCGTCTAATCATCATGGCAGTCCTTTTTAAAATTATTGGGAAACTTCAGTTCTAAAAGCAAGCCGCAAAAAATAATAGTTTAGATGGTTTATTCAACGATGCCAGCTAACTTGTCTGGTGAATTGGTTTAGAGCAGATATAGCAACGTGTGGATTGATTATTCCAGCAATGCAACTGACTTGATTTGCAGCCATACCCGCTGTCCCTGAGTCAAACCCAAAGAGAATGCCGAGCGTTTGGTAACCCGGGCAATTAAAAGCGTCTGACCTAATTTTACCCGGACCAGCGCCAGGCCGGAATGTTCATCATCGGCGATAGCATCAACCCGTCCGGGTAGAACATTCAGAATGCTGGACCGGTCGCTGTCATCGTTTGAGACACTGATATCGCGTGCTAAAACCCGCACACGCACCTTGCGTCCAACAGGGATGCCCTTATCCCGGGTCCATAAGCTGCCTCCCGGAAACCCGACTCTGGCCAGATGCCAGCGCTCGTCGCGCTCGATAACCTCGGCTTCCAGAACAACCCCTGCGTCTTCACCCAGTCTGACCGGAAAGTCAAGACGACTTAATAAATCGGTCAAAACCCCTTCTGCAACTATGGCTCCGCCATCCAAAGCAACAATATAATCGGCCAGCCGGGCAACTTCGTCCGGCGAGTGGCTGACATAAATAATGGGGATGTCAAATTGATCCCGAAGTTGCTCCAAATAAGGCAGGATTTCCTGTTTTCGGGCCAGATCCAGTGCTGCCAGCGGTTCATCCATTAAGAGTATCTGCGGGTTAACAGCCAGCGCCCGCGCAATGCCGACTCTCTGGCGTTCACCTCCGGAAAGTCGGTCAGGTTTCCGGTCCAGTAAATGACCGATGCCGAACAGTTCGATAACGGGATCCAGACTGGTTTGTTGCGCTTCAGAAATCCGTTTTCTGCCATAGTGCAGGTTACCCAATACCGTCAGATGAGGAAACAGACTGGCTTCCTGAAAGACATAACCCAACGGACGTTTGTGGGGTGGCAGCCAGGTTTTTCCGTTTTGCCAGATTTCGCCCTTGAATGACAAAAAACCGTGCTCTGCACGTTCCAGACCGGCTATGCAGCGCAGCAGCGTGGTTTTGCCGGAACCCGATTGGCCAAACAAGGCGGTGACGCCCCGACCCGGTATTACCATGTCTATCGCTAACGAAAAACCCGGCCAATTCACTTTGAAGCTAGCTTTGATTTTATCGTGTGTCACTCGCTCATTTCCTCTTTGATCCGGGGCGCCACGCATAAACAGCCAGTAATACCAAAAAAGAAAAAATCAGCATAATGGCAGCCAGTCGATGAGCTTCGCTGTACTCCATTGCTTCTACATGATCGTAAATTTGTACCGATGCGACGCGGGTAATGCCGGGGATGTTACCGCCTATCATCAAAACGACGCCGAATTCGCCCACCGTATGCGCAAAAGTTAAAATACCGGCGGTCAGAAAGCCGGGCAGGGCCAATGGCAAGGCCACGGTAAAAAACGCATTGAGGGGTGATGCGCGAAGTGTTGCCGCCACTTCCAAAGGACGGTCGCCTATGGCCTCAAAAGCGTTTTGTACCGGTTGCACCATGAAGGGCAGGGAATAGAACACCGAGGCTAACACCAGGCCCTCGAATGAGAACGGTAATGGCTCTATGCCTATAGCTTGGGTGAAATGCCCCAGCGGTCCATCCGGGCCCATGGCCAGCAATAAATAAAATCCCAATACCGATGGAGGCAACACCAAGGGTAAAGCCACGACCGCGCCCAGAATTCCTTTCCAGCGAGATTGCGTTCGCGCCAGCCACCAAGCAATCGGCGTACCGGTGATAAACAGAATAACGGTGACAAGGCTGGCCAGTTTGGCGGTCAGAACTAGGGCTTGAAGATCGTTATCGCTCAAAACCATCATTTTCCTGGGGCAGCGTAAAACCGTAACGGATCATCAGAGCACGAACCGGCGCTGTTTCGAAATAAGAGACAAAACGTTGCGCCAGTAAATTATCGGAGGCGCGTTTCGTGATGATGTAGCCTTGTTCTAATGGTTCATGCAGCGAGTCCGGAATCAAATAATAACCACCTTGCTGAGCCAGTTCGGGCGTTAGCGCCAGCGATAAGGCAATAATGCCGGCTTGTGCGTTTTTGGTTTGCACGAATTGGGCTGTGTGAGCGATATTTTCGCCGTAAACCAGTTTCGGTTCTACCAAATGCCAGATTCCGGTTGACCGAAGCGCTTCTTCAGCCCGCTTTCCGTAGGGCGCATGCTGGGGATTGGCGATTGCGATGCGGCTGAAAGAAGAATCGGTCAGATCTTGCAAGGTCAGTTTTGAGGCATCCACGGATGTGCTCCAAAGCACAATGCGGCCATAGCCATAGGTCACGACGTCGGATGAGGCGAAACCGTCTTTTGCCAGTTTTTCCGGAAAAGCGATATCGGCTGAAAAATAGAGGTCGTATGGGGCGTTCTGCTGTATCTGGGTAAAAAATTTGCCCGATGAGCCATAGACGATTTCAATCGTATCGAGAGGATTGGATTTTTTGAATTCGGCGGTAATTTCATCCAGTGCAAATTTAAGATCGGATGCCGCTGCGATCAGTATTTTATCGGCAAAGGCAGTCGGAGTATTGAGTAAAAGAGCTGACAATAATAATAATTTTAACGCTTTCATTGAAGTTTCACCGGGCCCCTGAATTAATTGTCATAGCCGTAACTGCGTAAGATGTTCTTTGCGCTATCGCTACGAAGAAAATCCAACAAGTCTTGAGCGGCAACATTGTCTTTGCCGCGGGTCAGCAATACGGCGTCTTGGCGCAGCCTGGGGTAAAGATCCTGAGGCAGTAGCCAATAAGAACCGGGAATAGCACGGCCTTCCTCATAAATTTGGGACCAGGCGATAAAACCCAGTTCTGCATTTCCGGACGAGACAAATTGATAAGCTTGGGTGATGTTTTCTCCCGTGACGAACCGCGCTTGCAGCCGCTCAATCAAACCCAGATTATTCAGCGCCTCGATAGCCGCTTCACCGTAGACGGCTAATTTGGGATTAGCGATCGCAATATGTTTGAAAGATTCTTTTTTCAGTATATCGCCGTGGTCATCGACAAAACCGGGGCGGGGACTCCAGAGCACCAGTTTGCCGATCGCGTAGGTAAAACGGCTTTCGGCAACAGCTAGATTTTCTTTTTCCAACTGTTCCGGCGTTTCCTGATCCGCTGAGATCAATAAATCGAAGGGTGCTCCGCTTTTGATTTGCGCATAAAACTTGCCGACTGTGCCAAACGCAATGACGGTTTTGTGACCGGTTGTTTGTTCAAAAGCCGAGGCGATTTTCTGCATCGGGCCGGAGAAATTGGCGGCAACGGCGACATTGACGCCGGCAGCGTGGCTGGAACTATAGAAAAAATATAAAACCAGCAACATGAACAGCTTAATACGCATGGCAAGGCTCCTAAAAGACAGGTGGATTGTCGCACTTCATACATCGTTAGGTCAAAAAGGTCATAACGATTAAAGCCAAGCAAAATAAAAGCCAATTCAAATAGAGCATTATCAGTGGGTGCTGAAACTTAACCGTGGACGTCTTTGGCTGAAACCAAAGGTTCATGCTGACTTGCCAATGCAAGTAGCGCCTTGATTTCCTCATGGGATGCAGAGTTGATGCTTTCTTCCAACGCTGTATAACGGGCCACTAAATCCTGACCTAACGGCGTTAGAGCCGTTCCGCCTCCGCCTTTACCGCCGCTTGCAGTACTGACGACCGGCCGTCCAAAGCCCAGGTTCAGGCTATCAATCAATAGCCAGGCGCGTTTGTAGGGCATGTTGAGCGTTCTTGCGGCTGCTGCTATCGAGTGTGTTTGATCGATCAAACGCAGCAAATCGATTTTGCCGGGTCCCAGCGCAATCGTATCGCCTATGTAAATGCGGGGGCGCACCAAATAGGGTTTGTTGTTTATTTTTGTAGTCATGTCTTCCAGCCTAACAAAAACAGGTCATTCCGTCACGGCTAGAAATTTGTTTCAATTAAGTTCAAAGCCTGCCAGCTCGATGATGATCTGATCTAGCCTGCAGTTAGTCTCTTGATAGGGAAATAATTAAGGCCTATGCTCTTTTTTGCCATAACAAAAGATAAAAAAGGTCGCATTGATCTGTTCAGTTTCTTACAAAGCGGTTTAAATATGTATTTAATAGGACAGGCGGAATATCATTTTTTGAGGTGCCGAAATTCAAACAAGGTGGTTTGCTCTGAAAGATGTCATCCAAAATCTCGCGGGTATAAGTTTGGGGTCCTAGGATGCGGTGACGGTAGGAACCGCATCAATCGAGAACGATGCGGTTCGTTTCTCACCGCATCCTACCGCGCTAGACCTGACTCCATTCGCTCGTAAACGTTATGTTCTCAATACTCGTAGTGATAGCGAAGCTGAGCGATATAGATATGGTCTTCAACAACTTTATAGACAAGTCGATGTTCATCATTAATGCGTCGAGACCAATAGCCAGATAGGCCGTGTTTCAAAGGCTCTGGTTTACCGATACCTTCAAAAGGGTCGCGCTGAATATCCTTAATCAACGTATTTATACGTTTAAGCATGGTCTTATCGGTTTTTTGCCAAAACAGGTAGTTTTCCCAAGCTCTGCTGGAAAAAGTAAGATTCATTCTATTAACGCGTGCTCATTACCGTTCCCAGCTTCAAGCTCCGCAATCGATTCTAGGAGATGGCGAGCATTTGCAGGGGATCGGAGCAGGTATGCTGTTTCTTCCATGGACTGATAGTCTTCTAAAGAAATCATTACTACAGGCGCTTCTCTCTTTCGGGTAATAATCACGGGATCGTGGTCATTACAAACCTTTTCCATGGTTTTCGCTAGGTTAGCTCGTGCAGTGGTGTAGCTTATGGCGTCCATCGGGGCCTCTCTAAAATTTTCATGTACGCGAAATTGTACAGATAGTCTAGCGGCACATAATAAGGCCGTCAAACAGGACGCATTTTTGTTAGCTGCACTTTCCAACAATGTGCCGATTACAGCTGGCGTTGGTTTCGAAAAATAGGATCGAGTAATAGAGGGCAGTAGGATGCGGTGACGGTAGGAACCGCATCAATCGAGAACGATGCGGTTCGTTCCTCACCGCATCCTACTGCATTAGAGTATGATAGATCGCACATTTTCCCCGAACAGTTAACCATCGTCCCGATGCGTAATATTTCTGAATATTGTCACAGCACCAACTTGATTGGTGTTGCAACAGTATGTATCGCCAGCACACTCTTTAATGAAAATCCCAAGCCGCTGCACATTGCCGGAACTCGCGAATCGGCTTCGGGTTTATTTGAGCAATTAACCGGACTAACTACACCGGATGACTGCGGCCAGCTGTTTCAGGATTACATGTGTGTCGTATTTGGTTTTGAAACGGAGCAACGGTTGGGCGATGATGCCTCCGGCAGGCGGCGCTATCGTAATAGTTATCTCAGACTGATTCAGGATTGGGGGCTGGATTCCAATAACGCGCAGGGTGCGGTACTTAAAGGCTGGGTAGAAAGCCGCTTCGGGCTGTTTCCAACCTATCATAAACAGCCTATAGCCAGTTTCAGCGGCAAACCCTGGCTAAGTTATATCGAGGAAAAGATGAACAGCCGTTATCATAATAATTAATATTGGTAAACCCCCGGCTATGCCGGGGGACTCTCAAAGGTTTGACCTATAAGGCGGTCGCAACGATGCTCTTATCTCGACCAAAAGATAGGAGAATCGAAAATGAGAGA